>ERZ773260.1651-NODE-1651-length-28111-cov-37.471165_pt1 | contig 28111 bp, 21 predicted proteins | sample MGYA00511387_ERZ773260 | MGnify/ENA primary metagenome ERZ773260 (study PRJEB29015, sample SAMEA2737745) | human gut metagenome | biome: human gut; feature: human-associated habitat; material: faeces | place: China | collected 2012 ... | reverse complement strand
GCTTGAATTCACGGACCTGTTCTGCAAGGTCAGCAACCCTTGTGCCCGCTGCAAGTGCAACTACGTTAATATCAGCATTTCTTCTAATAACATCTAATGTCTGTGTTCCAATTGAACCAGTTGAACCAAGTATCGAAACGTTCTTCATTATCAACCTCCAAAGACTTTGTTAATAACCTCTATTGACCAATAAACAACAGGTGCAGTGAATATAGCACTGTCGAATCTGTCCATAATTCCGCCATGTCCCGGTATTAACTTTCCATAGTCTTTCACATCATGATTTCTCTTAATAGCAGATGCAGCCAGGTCTCCGAATATAGACAGGAATGCACCTACGAAGCTGGCTATTGCAAATGTATATACAGGATGTACAAGTACATCTGACATCTTAGAGCTTATGGCAAATCCATATCCAAAGCCAAGAAGTGTAGCACCGACAACTCCTCCTATTGCACCCTCGTAAGTCTTCTTAGGTGAAAGCTTTGGAGTCATCTTATGCTTTCCAAGAAATACACCTGTGAAATATGCACATGTATCATTGCCCCATGAAGACACGAATATAAGCCATACGATATATATTCCGTCCTGCAGCATTCTTACCTGATAGATATAAGAAAGTGTTACAGCAACATATACTATACTGAAGAATACCCACATAACATCTTCTGTCTTATATTTTGGAAATGTAAATACATAAACTGACATCATAAGTAAGCATGAAGCTACAAGAAGCAATAAAATATATGCTGGATCATTAAGCAAAAGAATAAAATAATAAGTAATTGCCGCTATATATCCTACAACTGCCAGTCCTGTCTTCTCAAGCTTCTTAACTTTAATAAGCTCATACATTCCAACAAGTGAAATAAACAGACTGAACCCGAATGTAACCCAGCCTCCGAAATACAGGCATGTGAAAAGTATGACTATGAGCACAGCTCCGCTCATAATTCTTGTACGCATAATCTACTCCTCCTTAACTCCGCCGAATCTTCTTTCCGTCTTATTGTATTTCTCAAATGCTTTAATAAGTTCTTCCCTGTCAAAATCAGGCCAGAAAATATCTGTGAAATAAAATTCTGTATAAGCAAGCTGCCAGCACATATAATTAGACAATCTCTGTTCACCGCTTGTTCTTATAAGTAAATCTGGATCTGGCAATTCCCATGTATCAAGATTGTTACTTATTGTATCTTCATCTATATCTTCAGGCTTAAGACTTCCTTCTGATACCTTTCCAGCAATCTTTCTTACCGCTCTTGTTATCTCATCTCTTCCACCATAATTAATGGCTATAGTAAAATTAAGCCCTGTATTATTCTTGGTTTTCTCTTCGAGATTATTGATACTGTCTATAATATCCTGGCTGAGTTCATCTTTTCTTCCAATAACTCTGCATCGCACATTATTCTTCATGGATTTCTTAACACAATCCTTAAGATAAGTTCTTAAGATTCCCATAAGAGTACTTACTTCTTCTGTTGAACGTTTCCAGTTCTCTGTTGAAAAAGCATATACAGTAAAATACTTTACACCAAGCTCATCTACGACATAAAGCATATCTTCAACAACTTTGCTTCCCTGCACATGTCCCATTGTTCTTGGGAGATGTCTTTTCTTAGCCCATCTTCCATTACCATCAAGAATAACGGCAACATGCCCCGGAATCTTTAATCCGAGACTCTCGTTAAATGTATCCATATCTATGATTCCTCTCGCAATTCATTCAATTACAAAAAGGCTGTTGTAAAATATCCAACAGCCCTGACATTTTCTTAAACTGTAAGTATCTCTTTAGTCTTATCATCTATAGCACTATCAATCATAGCAATATACTTATCAGTAATCTTCTGAATTTCATCCTCTGAATTCTTAGCTTCATCATCAGAGATATCTCCTGCCTTGTTCTCTTTCTTTATTGCATCGTTGGCATCTCTTCTGATATTACGGATAGCAACCTTGGCATTATCGCCCTTCTTCTTGATATCCTTAGCAAGTTCTTTTCTTCTGTCTTCTGTTAATTCAGGGAACACAAGTCTGATTGTCTTACCATCATTGTTAGGTGTAAGTCCTAAATCTGAAACAAGAATTGCTTTCTCAATATCCTTGATAAGACTTGCTTCCCAAGGCTGAATCTGAATCATTCTTGCTTCTGGTACAGAAACATTAGCAACCTGCTGGATTGGTGTAGGTGTTCCATAATAATCAACTCTTAATCTGTCAAGAATATGTGGGTTAGCTCTTCCGGCTCTTATTGTTACATATTCTTCCTTTAAGTTGTCAACTGACTTCTGCATTCTTCCTTCAATATCTTTAATATTTTCCATAAAATCCTCCATTAATATTATATTAATCAACAGTTACAACTGTTCCATTAAACTTTCCTGATAAGGCATTAACTATGCTGTTTTCTTCTTCGAGTCCGAATACCATAAGAGGCATCTTGTTCTCCATGCACATAACTGAAGCTGTCATATCGATAACTCCAAGCTTTTTCTCAACAACTTCGTTGATTGAGATTGTATCATACTTCTTAGCCTCTGGGTTAATCTTAGGATCGCTGTCATATATTCCATCGATTGCCTTGGCAAGAAGAATAGCATCTGCATCAAGCTCAATAGCTCTTAATACAATGCCTGTATCTGTTGAGAAATATGGATGACCTGTTCCTCCTGCAAAGAATACAACCATGCCTTTTTCAAAATACTTATTAGCTCTGTCCTTAGAGAAAAGCTTTGTCATGCTTCCGCATTCAAATGGTGTAAGAATATTAGTCTTAAGTCCCTGTGAACGGAATATCTCTGAAACATATATGCAGTTCATAATTGTTGCAAGCATACCTATCTGGTCAGCCTTAGTTCTGTCGATATTATCATTAGAACGGCCTCTCCAGTAGTTACCACCACCAATAACTACACCAACATCTGTTCCTTTATCAACTATTGTCTTAACCTGATTAGCAATATTCTCTATAAGCTCATCATTGTAGCCGCCCTCTTTCTTAGCAAGAGCCTCGCCACTAAGTTTAAGTATTACTCTTTTAATGTTATCCATACGTGCCTCCAGTTATTAATTGATATCCTATAATGTCATATATTGATGATTATAGCATATAACTGTCAAATATAGAAGTCTTAAATCTCTGTTATATTCCAAAAAATCCTCCAGAGTCCAATATCAAACTCCGGAGGATTATTAATACTCACCGTATATTATAATTGATTATAATTATATATTACTTTAACTGAGCTGCAACTTCTGCTGCAAAATCTTCGTTCTTCTTCTCAAGACCTTCACCTGTCTCAAAACGAACGTATCCCTTAACTGTGAAAGCACCGTTAGCCTTAGCAACTTCTGCAAGATACTTAGCAACTGACTGCTTTCCATCTTCAGCCTTAACATAAACCTGATCCATAAGGCAGATTTCCTTAAGCTGCTTAGATACACGGCCTTCTACTAATCCGTTGAAAATCTTATCTGCTACGATATTAGCCTCATCAGCTAATGCAAGCTCTGCTAACTGTGCAGCTGCTTCCTTTGAAAGGAAATTGAATAAGTACTGCATGTTGCTCTTATGCTCTTCGTATGTTGCAATATCAGCATCGCTCCATACCTTATCGTTAATAGCCTTATCAATTAACTTGTTTAAGATTGGCTTTGGAAGAGAAGCTGGATCATTTAATGCACTCTTCTCTGTAATCTCTCTTAACTTAGCAAGTTCATCTGCTGACATATCGTTTCTGCTAAGGTACTGTGGGTTCATAGCTGCAATCTGCATTGCTACGTTAGTAAGTGCTTCCTTGATTGCATCATTAGAAGCGCCATCTGCTGCAACAAGAACACCAATTCTTCCGCCACCGTGAATATATGAAGCTACACAGTCACCTGTAATCTTCTGGAATCTTCTGATAGAAAGCTTCTCACCGATTGTAAGAGTCTTCTCTTCAAGTTCTGACTGCATATCAAGGATAGCGCATACATCTTCGCCATCTCCAGCCTTATCAACTGAAGCCTTAAGTGCCTTGTCAGCAACAGCCTGTACAAATTCCTGGAATGTAGCGTTCTTAGCTACGAAATCTGTCTCTGAGTTAACTTCTACTACAACTGCTGTATTGCCTTCAGATGCAACTCTTGTAATACCTTCTGCTGCAATTCTTCCTGCCTTCTTCTCAACCTTAGCTGCTCCGCTCTTTCTAAGAACATCAACAGCTGCTTCCATATCACCATTTGTCTCTGTAAGAGCCTTCTTACACTCCATCATACCTGCGCCAGTAGACTCTCTAAGTTCTTTAACCATTGCTGCTGTAACTGCTGCCATTATCATATCCTCCAATAAATAATAATTTTAAAAATGCTTCAACCTGAACTTGCAGGCTGAAGCATACATAAACTTAAGTCGTTGCTTAAATATTAAGCTTCCTCAGCTACTTCTTCCTCTACAGCTGGAGCTGCTTCTTCACCCTGATTAGCTTCGATAACTGCATCAGCCATCTTAGATACGATTAACTTAACAGCTCTGATAGCATCATCATTACCAGGGATTACATAATCTAATTCATCTGGATCACAGTTAGTATCTGCAATACCGATTAACTTGATACCAAGTGCATGTGCTTCCTGAACACAGATTCTTTCCTTCTTAGGATCAACGATGAAGATTGCATCTGGGAGCTTCTTCATTTCCTTGATACCGCCAAGGTTCTTCTGAAGCTTCTCAAGTTCCTTCTTAAGGTTGATAACTTCCTTCTTAGGAAGAACATCAAATGTTCCATCTTCCTGCATTGTCTCGATTTCCTTAAGCTTTGCAATTCTGCTCTGGATTGTCTTGAAGTTAGTAAGCATACCGCCTAACCATCTCTCATTAACATAGAACATTCCGCAACGCTCTGCCTCAGTAGCGATAGCATCCTGAGCCTGCTTCTTAGTACCTACGAAAAGGATTGTACCACCTTCAGCAGCAATATCAGAGATTGCCTTGTAAGCCTCGTCAACCTTACCTACAGACTTCTGTAAGTCAATGATATGGATACCATTTCTCTCTGTGTAGATGTACTCAGCCATCTTAGGGTTCCATCTTCTTGTCTGATGTCCGAAATGAACACCTGCCTCAAGTAACTGTTTCATTGAAATTACGCTCATTTTAATACCTCCATTGGTTAATTAATCTTTTGCAAGCTTCACCTCTTGCGGCCACCGGCGCGTATACCGGCACCAGCCGTAAAATCCACCTGCATGTTTTTTCACACAAAGCGTATTATATCAAAGCATTAATTATATTGCAAGTACTTTTTATTCAATATTATTACAATATTTAATGCATTAATATCAGTTGTCTATCTTTCTTAATTCATCAAACACAGCTTCATTAAGTACTTTAATCTTAGTTCCCTTCATTCCTGAAGACCTGGTCGATATAACACCTGCACTGTCGAACTTCTTTAATGCATTGACTATAACAGAACGTGTAATTCCTGTATTATCTGCTATACGGCTTGCAACAAGGAGCCCTTCTGTTCCATCCAGCTCTGCAAACACAGCTTTGATTGCCTGAAGTTCTGATGCTGACAATGTCTTTATCGCCGACTTGACGATTTTCTTATTACGCTCATCTTCTGCATTCTCGTTGCTTACAGAACTCATCATCTCAAGACCAACTACTGTTGCACCATACTCGCAGAGAATAATGTCATCAATATCATAATCAGCTATACATTTGTACATGAATAATGTACCAAGACGTTCTCCTGCGATATCTACAGGTGCTATCAGAGCCTTGAACTTACGTTCATTGCCACTTGAGAATCCAAGTGTTAGCAGATTGACGTTCTCTTTAGTAGATAATACACCAAGAAGTCTTTCATTAAGCATTTTATCCACAAATCCGCCTACATCAGCAGTTATTAATTCTCCTATCTTATCTATGCCACTATATACAGCTGCTCCAAGAATCTTACCCTTCTGGCTTATTACCATAATATTAGACTCAAGAATCCCACTTAACACCTCACAGATATCATTAAACTCAACTCTGTCTGAATGATTATTGTGGAGCAGCTTGTTGATTTTTCTCGTTTTATCGAGAAGCTGAACACTCATTGTAAATCTCCCATTCTTCTTCTAAAACAACAATTCCATGTATTTCATGTACTATTGTTCTTTATCATTCTTAGCTTCTACATAACCGCATGTTTCATCAGCACACACAAGCTTATTACCCTTCTCTATCATATAACCGCCGCACTTAGGACACTTTTTATCTGATGGTCTCTGCCATGAAACGAAATCACATTCAGGATATCCCTCACATCCGTAGAACATTCTTCCCTTCTTAGTCTTCTTAAGTATAACATCCTTACCACACTTAGGACATGCAACACCTATCTTCTCAAGATAAGGCTTAGTATTATGACACTCTGGAAAACCAGGGCATCCTAAAAACTTGCCATGTGGACCATATTTGATAACCATGTTTCTTCCACATTTGTCACAGATAACATCAGTTACTTCATCTTCAATCTTAACATGCTCAAGCTCCTTCTCAGCCTCATCAATAGCTATCTTAAGGTCTGGATAGAAGTTTCTTATTATCTCTTTCCACTCAACAGTTCCTTCGGCAACACCATCAAGCAATGATTCCATATTAGCTGTGAACTTAACGTCTACAATAGTAGGGAAAGCTGTCAGCATTATATTATTAACTGCATTACCAAGCTCTGATATATAGAGATTCTTATTCTCTTTGATAACATAATGTCTTGCAATAATTGTAGATATTGTAGGTGCATAAGTACTTGGTCGTCCAATCCCCTGCTCCTCTAATGCCTTTACTAAAGAAGCTTCTGTAAAATGTGCCGGTGGCTGTGTAAAATGCTGTATTCCATTAACATCATCAAGCGTAAGCACTGAATTCTCATCCAAGCCCTTAGCAAGAGTATTAGTTGCTTCAGCATCATCTTCATTCTTATATACTGACATAAAACCATCAAACATAACCTTAGAAGCTGCTACAGTGAATATATATTCTCCTGCTGCAATTCTTACAGATGTTGTCTCATATACAGCCGGTGCCATCTGGCTCGCAACAAATCTCTTCCAGATAAGCTGGTATAATCTGAACTGGTCTCTCTGTAAAGATTCCTTTACAACTGCCGGTGAAAGTGTCAGGTCAGTTGGTCTTATTGCTTCGTGCGCATCCTGAATCTTCTTATCATCCTTCTTAGCGATAACTTGCTGTGGAAGATACTTCTCCCCATAATTCTCGCCGATGTATTCTTTAGATGATACTTTTGCCTCATCTGCAACCCTTGTAGAATCAGTTCTTAAATATGTGATAAGACCTATAGTGCCTCTGCCTTTAATATCAACACCTTCATAGAGCTGCTGTGCAATATTCATAGTTCTCTTAGTTGACATATTAAGAGTCTTGGCAGCTTCCTGCTGAAGTGTACTTGTTGTAAATGGCAATGGTGACTTCTTAACCTTCTCGCTCTTCTTAATACTCTCTATTCCGAAATCACTCTTCTTAACCTTATCAAGAATCTTCTGCATCTGTTCCTGATTGCTGATGTCTATCTTTCCATTCTTATCACCATAGAACTTAGCAACAAGCGGTTTCTTCTCACCCTTAATATTAAGAGTTGCCTCCATAGACCAGTATTCTTCTGGAATAAATGCATCTATTTCATTCTCTCTGTCACATATCATTCTCAAAGCAACAGACTGGACACGTCCGGCACTAAGACCTCTCTTAATCTTAGCCCACAAAAGCGGACTTATTCCATAACCAACAACTCGGTCAAGTACTCTTCTTGCCTGCTGTGCATCAACAAGATTCATATCAATCTTTCTTGCTTCTTTAAGAGAAGCCTTAACAGCATTCTTAGTAATCTCGTTAAATGTTATTCTGTATATATCTTTATCTTCTAACTTAAGTGCCGCTGCAAGATGCCATGAAATAGCTTCTCCTTCGCGGTCGGGATCGGTTGCGAGATATACTTTATCTGCTTTCTTTGCTTCCTTTCTTAAAGCTGCAAGTATATCACCTTTTCCCCTGATAGTAATATACTTAGGTTCATAATCATGTTCAATATCTACACCCATCTGGCTTTTAGGAAGATCTCTTACATGTCCCTGTGATGCCATTACCTTGTAGTTCGCCCCAAGGAATTTACTGATAGTCTTAACCTTGGCAGGTGACTCCACTATAACCAAATACTTATGCATTAATAGCCCTCCAAATCAAATATGCTTCCTTATATAATAATTCTTAGAAACTTCTTCTATAAGTCCATCCAACTCCAATTCAAGCAGAATCCCCTCCGCCTCTACAAGACTTATTCCAGAATTATTAATAATTGTCTCCAGACTGACTGGAAACAAATTGATTTGACTATACACCATATTTTTAGGGCTTGCAAGCCCTGATTTTTTAAAACCATCATCAAATATACTGTTAGTATTCAAATCATTTCTTTTATCATCAGTAATCTGGCGTCTATTATAATAAAGTTCAATTGACTTTGTGGCCATAATATCCATTGGGGAAGTAATAACCTGAGCCCCTTCTTTTATAAGTTTAAGACAACCTTCTGACAATGCATCACCAATTCGTCCGGGGACAACATATACATCCCTGTTCTGTTCCAAAGCCTGATCCGCCGTTATAAGTGAACCGCTTTTCTGTCTTGCTTCAACAACAACCAGTGCATCAGCCATAGCACTTATTATCCTGTTTCTCATAGGAAATAATCCTGCCCTTGGTGCGGTACCCGGTGGATACTCCGAAATGATTCCTCCGCAATCATTCAGATGTGTATATAATTCAATATTAGTCCTCGGATAACATATATCAACTCCACAGCCAAGAACGGCAAGACTATAGCCTCCATTCTTAATTGCACCTTTCTGTGCAGCTGCATCTATTCCAAGTGCCATCCCGCTTATAACCTGCAGTCCCATTCCTGCAAAGCTCTCTCCAAAATGCTGTGCAACCATCCTGCCATATTCTGTACAGTTACGCGCTCCAACAATAGCAACTGACGGCTTATCTGTATCAGGCAGCTTTCCTTTATAATACAAAATATATGGATAATCATATATATTAAGCAGCTTATCCGGATAATTAATGTGTCCCGGATATGTGAATCTTATCCCCTGTCTTTCAATATCAGAATATTGCCTGTATATATAATCATCTTTCCGTGATTCTTTAATTGTTGCAATATCAGTCTGCCTTATATCTTTTACACTCTCCAATAATCTGTCAGAAGCCTTATATATCTCCTCTGGTGTGTCAAACACAGCAAAAAGTTTCTTAAGCTTTGCATTAGATATCCCAACAATATTATTCACCCAATACCAATAGTAATCTTCTCTCAATACTTCTCTCCCATTTAATGAATTGCAACCTCCGGTATTCCCCTGTAATAGAATGCTTCACTGATATTAGATGCACTAATCTTATCATTTCCCTCAATATCAGCAATGGTCCTTGCCGTCTTTAATATCTTATGATATCCTCTGGCAGTTATATGTTTTTTTGTAAATATACGTCCTATTAACTGTTCTTCCTCTTTTCCAAGTCCACAGAATTCCTCAATCTCCTTTCCACCCATCTGTGAATTGTACACAATATCCATGCCATTAAACCTCTTAATCTGAGCAGCTCTGGCTCTGTCAACTGCCTGCTTCATATATGAAGAATCAAGAGTATCACCATGATTCTTATCCCCTAACTGCTCATAACCAATCTCCTCTGTCTTAATACACATATCAAACCTGTCCCACAGTGGCATGCTTATTTTCCCCATAAATCTTTTAACTTCCTGTTCAGAACAGTTACACCTGTTTCTGTCCGGGTAATAACCACATTTGCAGGGATTCATAGCTCCTACAAGCATAAAATCTGCTGGATATGTATAAGACCTTCCCATTCTTACAATAGTAATGTTCCTGTCTTCTAACGGCTGTCTTAACCCTTCTAGTATATCCGGCTTGAATTCAGTCATCTCATCAAGAAACAGCACCCCTTTCCCGGCAAGCGTTATCTCTCCCGGTCTTGGATACATTCCACCGCCAAAGAATGCACTTCTTGTCACATTATGATATGGAGCCCGAAAAGGTCTTTCTTCCATTAATCCACCACAATCTCCAAGCTGCCCCGCAACACTGTATATATTAGTAAGTTCCAGCTTCTCTTCAAATGTCATATCTGGCATAATCGTTGGTATCCGCTTTGCCATCATGGTCTTACCACTCCCCGGAGGTCCTATATACATAATATTGTGCATACCGGCAACAGCTATCATAGTAGCCCTCTTGGCAGCGTGCTGTCCCCTGATATCAGCATAATCAAGTGCCGCACATCTGTTAAACATACTTTTATCTGATGTAGCATTTTCTTCATTATCTATAATACCATCGTTAATATATCTGACTGCATTTCTTAAGCTGTCAGCAGCTATTACATGCATGGAATCAACAATCTTTCCCTCATTAACATTAATATCCGGTATAAGTATCTTCTCAATGCCTTCTTCTTTCGCTGCACATACACAGGGCAATACACCTCTCACACCGTTAATGCTTCCATCCAGACTCAATTCACCAAGAACTACTGTCTTATCAAGATTAACCTCATCAACCAGTCCATTAGCCGCAAGAATCGCCAAAGCAATAGGCAGGTCAAACCCTGTTCCACTTTTTCTTATATCAGCCGGAGAAATATTAACAACAATCCTCTGCGGCGGCAGTTCATAACCCGAATTACGGATAGCAACCTTTACTCTCTCCCTTGCCTCCTTCACTTCATTGCTTAAGAAACCACTCATCTCAAAGCTTGGAAGTCCATTCCCCACATCAACTTCCACATGCACAATCTCAGCCTTTAGCCCATGTAAAACACCACTCAATACGCTACTGTACAATAAATATCACTTCCTCTTCTTGTTAATTTAGTTATATTTTAATTCTGTCGCTATGTTCCACTCTCGTATACAATGGCAATTATAAATATATATACATTGTAAAAAATATCCAATCGAACCGTTCTTATATATCTTTGATTCGATTGGATTGTCTCATCTGTTACATAGTCTTCATCTTAGATAACGCTTCGTTGTATTCTTCTTCTGTAAACTTTGTAAGTAAATCTTTCTTCGGTATTCCGTATCTTATCATGAATATAATGCTATCTATTGTAGCAGTTCTGTTTCCAATCTTAATTCCTTCCTGTCTGGCTCCATCGTAAAACTTTTTCCACGCTTCACACATATCAACCAACTCTCCCTCCTTCATATCACTTAATTCTATAATATCCTTATTCTCTGTTATCTTCCCAATCATCCATAACAGATCTTTATCCACTCTTGTACCATCATACTTGGAATATATGTAATCTATATTATTCCTGTATATATTGCTTTCCACTGCACTTTTCGCGGTGCGTTATTTCGTGTTGATATATTAACATTATAAAGTACTGATGTCAATATATATTTACATAATAAATTATAAATATATTTTAATATAAAAAAACTTCCCGACCAATCCGTATAATCACGAATCAATCGGGAAGTCTTTAGGGGGTAGATAGCATTTAATCTAAATCAAACAAGTCTTTAATATGTATATTAAGAATTGAAAATCCTGATATATTCTTTCCATTCTCTTTCTGATCCGATGTTGCCCGTATTCCTATATTAAGTTTTCCTTCTTGCATATCACGTTTTAAATCATCAATACTCTTTGATTTAGCAGCAATATTAGCTACAACCTTATCATTATTAGACAGCAACGTCCAAAAATCATCAATTGTATATTCAACACCAGCAGTAATGCCAACTGGATTCTGCTGTAATGATACTCCTCCTGGATTTGTTGCTGTTCCCTTAGTTGCATTAATATAACCTAAGCCAATATCATCATCTTCATCATATTTTCCATCACCATTCAAGTCTATATACATATAAGCATCTTTTATTTTATAAACATTTGAAAGATACTCTATCTTAAACTTAATTTGTAACCCACCAGTCAAGAACTTCTTATATATATTCTTCGTATATGATGTATATTCAGTCACAGTATCATCAATTGTAGCATCTGTATATGTAACTGTTGGAATATGTTTTCCTGATAATATCGCTTTAGTGAATGTATTAACAAAAAGTTGTAATTCTGATTCGCTCTTAATTGAATCATGTCCAGCTGCTGTATATGTAACATTACCGTATGAATAAATATAATAATTATTCATAGCATCTTTATCTGTAACTGAATAATATATATTTCGTCTAAGTCTATCAGAAGCCTCACCGGATACATCATTAACACCACTAAAGTTTCTGTCAAAAGACTTAGCAAATGTATACCAAACAACTGGCTGAATATTCATTGCTCCTGTCTCTGAATCATATAATTCAGATGGTTTTTCAAGATTAAGAGCAAAAAACTGATCATGAGTCTTGGCGATAGTTATAGAATTACCTTCAAGATAATCAATACTTTCATTTATAGCGTAAGGATATGAAGTTACCTGACCAGCATTGAGCTCTGTAGCCTTATTTGTCTCTATATTTGATGTAGATGATTTTATATAACCATTCTTTAAATAATCATTACTTCCATTGTATCCGTATTTAGTCAGTAAAGCATTGTCTACAAGTGTATTGAATTTATATGGTATATATTCAATATTATCTTTTTTACCTCCATCTTTAACTCTTACAAGCGTGAACAAATATGGATCTGTAAACTGTTTTTTCAAACTAAGTCGTGGCAAAAAAACAACCGTATCTTTTCTTAAATATGAATAATCTTTTACTGATTCTGTTTCGCTAAAATTCTGTGTGTCATTTTTATCTTTATACGTATATGAAGCTGTAGACATTGTGTTAAATGTAAACATTACAGAATACCCATCATCAATATACTGGCTAATTGCACCGTTAATATTATCTGCAAGCTTTGACTCAGCTCCATAATTACCACTAAATCCCATGACAATCATAGAATATGTCTCAAGGTCCGGAACAATTTCATTAATCAACTTACTACTACTGATAGAACCATCACTTGCATATGTATTATACGCTTTATTAAGTTCATCCTGTGTCATCTGCGTAACATGAAGTTCCAATCCTGTCGTAGAACCAACACTGGCGAATGCTTCATTAAATGCTTCGTCATCTTTCAAGTCAAGTGCGCCTGAACCTCCAGATCCTAATATCTGAAGAACTCTTACCGTTGATTCCACACCCTTTATAGCAAAGGCACCTGTATTAACTGATTTTGGACATAAAGCTGAATCTGTATTTTTATCAGCGACTTCAATTATTTCAACCTTCCATGAGAAATAGCCTTTAGCAGATGCTGGTAATTTTACAGTAGTAATTATATTTGATGAATCACTCTTCTTTTCATAATACTTACCTCGTAACTTACCATTAAGATCTCTGTTATTACTTGTTTCATCATAATACCAAAGTTCTCTTCCACCTTCTGATATATCATCGGCAAATATACCATCCTGATTAATATCAATGTATACCTTTATCCTATACTTTCCTGCTGGTAATGATTCAACGAAATTAACCCCAAATTCTCCATCAACTATCGAAAGCTCATCCATCGAATATGAATTGCCAGACTTTGTTGATGAATTATATACATATTGTCTCATATCAGCTTTTGCCGTTTCAATCTGACTTACTCGATCAATATAATATACATTTTTAGCAAGTTCTTTTCGATCACCATCTTCTTTTAACCATGATATATTTCTTGTTGTACCTGTTGCATCCACAACTTTCTGAACTATTCCATCAAGCTGTACATTTTTATGAATCTGAGTATCTTTTGATGCAATATCATCTCCAAAATACAGAGCCTCATCTATAACAAGTGGCATTCCTCTTAATGCATAATCATACAAATTATTATACATCTTCTCAGTCATATCATTGCCATTTAACTTAGCATTTGCAACTGTAGATCCACCTGATATAGCATTACCACTTGAATATACATTGCCAAGTATACTAGTGTCAAGATTTTCAGCACCATAACTGCCTATGATAATCAAATCATATTCTGCAGCCAAATCAACATTCTTACCATTAAAACCGTTCATAGTACAATGCTCTACTGTAATATCGACATTCTCATCATCTGAGGTAATTCCAAACCACTTCTTAATTATATTCTCTGTTTCTGTTTTTCTTGTAGCTGTATCAGTAAGGAATCTATAATAACCAGCTGGTTCAACTTCCAAAACTTTCAAACTAGATATATTACCCGGATCCTGTGCTCCAAAAATATATCTTATTGCTTCGCAAGTTTTTATATCATTAGTTCCTAATTTTTTGCTTGCATCATCATAGTATGAACCAAGATAACGACCACTTGAGTCATGATCATTACCTTTCGATATATTAGATGTGAACTTCTGATACAACTGATTTCCATCGCTATATACAAATGAATTTTTTCTCAACTTGTTCTGACTGATTGCACCATCAGTTGTATTATAAACAGGATAGTAATAATCATTATTTCCTCCATCACGTCCATAATAATCTCTTACAAACATAATTGTACCAAACTCCAAATTATTACCATCAAGAGTCATTTTTATATCATTACCAGACGCATATATGGAACCTCTTTTTCCTGAATATCCATTCTTTGTTGCAGTACGCATAAAATCTCTTAACAGATAATCATTTTCTATACCATTCATTATATTGGCAATCTTACCAATATTTGATGTTGTTTCTTTATCTGCTGCATTGTATATTACTGGTTTTCCATCTTTTGCATTGCAATATAACAATTGAATAGCAACATCTGGTTTTAAATCTATTCCAGATGAACTCCATGCATAATTTTTAACACCAGCACCTGTTACGCTAATTTTGTTAGTATATTTTTTTATATTGTCATATGTTTCCTTAACATATCCTCCAAATGTTGATGAAATTAATACCAAACCTGCATCATTAATATCATCAACAGTAATATTCTTAGCATTCTTTACCCTTACCTGAACTTTTCCCTGTGCAAGAATGCCTTGCGGAGTTTCTCCATCTTCAGCAGTTGTTCCAAATACTAAATAAGAAAAAATATCCGAAACATCAGCTACTTTTTCCTGACCTTTATAAAAAACAACTTTAAAATTATCTTTTGTTAATTTACATTTTATCTTTTTCAAATCATCATCAGATACATTCCAACCATAATCTCTTGCAACAGTTCCTATTTGTATATAAGCCTGATATCCTGCTGCACTAATATTATCATTCATGGCCCTGATATAAGGTGTTGCTACATCTGAAATATAACTTTTAAGAGAACTAAGCTGTGTCTCTCCACTTGGAGCATTCTCAATTATCTTATCCCATGTAATAACGTCTTTATCTGAATTAGCTGTATCATATTTTCCAATCATAGGGCCAAATACATCATATGTATCATCCGGCACAATCTCCAATATTGTCATCGGATTATCAACTGTGTATTCTTTTACACCGATTGTTACCTTATCATTATCAGCACTGGCCTCTGTTTTTCTGGTAGCAACGATAAGTAATACAACAAGGCAGAATACAACAACAGATGCGATTACTGGTAATATTCTTCTTTTAATGAACTTCTTAGAATTAATCTTCATCTCAATTACCTCCTACTATCACTGTTTACCAAAGTAACAATTCTTCTGGGCTGGTGTGATTTCTGTTCCAACAGTTAACATTGTGAGTTCCTTTTCTGTGTCAACATCACCTGATATTGATTTTCCAATCTGGAAACTTCCATCACCAGAATTAATCGTATTTCTTGTTGAATATTGTCTTACCACGGTTCTTTCCCGCCCCATTCTGCTGATCGTAATACTTACTATTATCTGCGGTTTCTTAACTATAGAAGTTATCTTTGTATTATCCCATTTGATGCCATCTTCATTAATAATAACATCAAAATGACTAACATTATCACACACAAGACTCATCTGGTCTGGATTCAGGGTATCGTCTGAATAATACAGCTCTTTCTTTTCACTATCATAATAATAGCCCCATTCACTCAAAGTAACTGTCTTTTTATTACCAGAGGCATCTATCTGTTCTTCAGTAGTTCGTGTTGTATATAATTCAACATCAAATGAACCACTTGGCTTAACACTCTTTTTAACTTTAATTTCATTAGCTTCCATTACATTCTTCTGAATCTGATTCAGACTGATATCAGCATCACTTTGTATCTGCGCCAAAGCTGTCTGCCTGCCGTAACTTTTTACGGACTGTGTAATAAGAAGGACAAGTGCTGTCAACACGATTCCTGATATTGCAATAGCTATCAATAATTCTACTAATGAAAAACCCTTGTTATCCTCTTTCATAACTCCTGCTCCCGTTATACCATGTAGTTTTCAATAATTAATTCTGTGTCGTTACCCTTCCTGTCTTGTACCACAATGTTGATTCATATATGTTTTTTGACACTGAAATAACAAATGTACCTTTGTTACCATATTTAGTACTATCCAATAGATTAGTTCCATCTGAAGACTCTACTTTGTTGCATGAACCATCTGATCTGCTGAAACTAATCTTAATAGAATTATTGTCATCTATCTTGATTGTATCAGTATCATCTGATTTCAGATTGGTTTTATAAGCAATCGATATCCTTGATGAACTGCATTTATAAGATTCCTCAAGAGTAGTTTCTGTTCCTGTAACCTTCCCATCTGCATCTTTCACCTCAGTTATCCTGTATGTATTGATTTCATACTGGTTTCCTGACTTCTTTACCTCCATATACCAGTCACCTGTCTTAGACATTGTTGTTGTCTTAAGAGAACTAAGTGTAGAATAAAGATTCTTATTCACTTTTTTGGCATTACCCTTGGATATTACTGACAAACTGACAGTTGTCGCTACAGAAACAACAACTATTATTGCCATAACAATAAGTAACTCAAGTAATGAAAATCCTTTATTATCCAGTTGTTTTCCATTTCTAAACATCTTACTCTTCTTCATACTTTCTCCACTGACTAAATGTTACCATATCCTTATATGTCATATCTGCCACATTAAGCGAGCCATCATCTCTCTCTTCCTTGCTTGCATTCCAGAATCTAAAGATATCCTCGAAATATTTGTACTGTTCAGTTCCAGGAATCTGTTTCTTAAGGCTTTCTCTGTTGTTCTCAATAAAGTTCTTAAATTTTTCACCTTTTTCATCTGAGAAATATGTATTCTTTACGGTGCAATTATTGCCAACACTAATAACTTTATTGCTAAGAAGTATTCCATTATAATCACATTCAAGATCAACATTACCAGAGCATACGATAATTCCACCTGTCGTACTTGGAATAGTCAGCCTGATATCATTTCCATCTGTTGTCATTTTTAATTCTGACTCCTGGGTAATAATAACTGTTCCTACTGTGTTATTAATAGCAACAACAACCTTGCCATCAACAATTTTTAAAAATGCTCCATTATTAGAATCACCTGTTACATACTTTGTAAAGTCATTAAAGCCATTCTTTCCATCTGTATTAATAACATTATAGAATACATCCTTTGAAACATATTTATTAAGCTCAATTCCATGACTAATATCTGTTCCGACCTGCATACTGTTCAGATAAGACTCAGCTGATGCCGTTGTAAGATATTTGTCAGCAGACGTTGTTAATGCACTCATTTCTCCACTATTGAGTACATCTTCCTTACTTAATGGCATAAGAATCTTACTGAATACATCGTATCTGTTAATTCTGTCTTTTCGTGTAGTATCAAAATATAATCTCATATTAGTAATGTCAGAAGAGTCAGCAAATACAATCTTGTTAGATTTTGCTGTTGGAGGATCAATCTTTGAATTAGTTGAAACAACTGATTTCAATATTTCTGCTCTCAGTGCAACTGCCTTTCTCTTTCTGTCTGATGAAAATCCTGATATATAATCATCAAATTTATCGCTATCATTAATAAGTTCAGCATATCTGTTTCTGCTGTCTGAATCTTTGAAATTGAAGTAATAATAATACTTCTCGATATTACCTGTCTCCTCGTTCTTTACAGCCTTGCTTACATACTGTGTATCGGTTGCAAGTAAATCATATCCGAAGAAATTATCTTCTGTAATCTTAACACTGAACGAAGTATCATCTGACTTAGATGGGTTAGAACCATTTCTTATCAGTGTTTGAGGTATAAGATATATTTCCTGATTAATATTAACCGAATACGACTCACCTGTAGGATATATATCATATTTGTTGCCGCTTGAATCCCTGTAAGCAACATATGCTCTACCGGCAATAACAAGTTTACTTAATGCACTGGAGAATTTTATGTTAGAACTTTCTCCATTAATTATAACTGAACTGTTATTATCAGCCGAATCATTATTATTACCTGTTCCATAACCTTCATATGATGAAGAAAATGTTACATCAGAATTATTACCTTCTATAGTTGTATCATCATTAGCATATACATGAGATGATATTGTTACTGTGTCAGAACTTCCTACAACAATATTATCAGACCATACCTGATTGCCTGATAATGTTACATTGCTGGCATCCTTAATATTAAGCTTACCGCCGCATACAAGGTATTTACCACTGAATGTCATATTAGAACCATTAACATAGAATCCATTTGATGAACTCGTATTATCACCAACACCTGCATATGCATTACCACTAATATTAACTCCTGATACACCATTAAATGATATACCGGCATTACCTATTAATGAGAAATTACTAAAGAAAAGTGTTCCCGCTGGAACTTCATCCTTAAAATCAACGTATATATCAGGAAGTCCTACCGCACCATCAAATGTGATATAAGAATAATTTCCTGATTTGTCATCTTTGTACTCAACTACACAATCTGTGAATTTAACTGTATATATAGGAAGATTAGCTTGTGTTGCTCCACCTGCTGACGAATTATCAATTATTCCGGTTGTTGCAACTTCAATAGCTAATGTCTTAATAGACTTAACATTTAATGCAGACTCGTCACCTTCAATATAACTATTAAGCTTACCAACAAATTTTTCTCTTTCTGTCTGCTTTTCAGGATTTTCCGAATCCTTAACATCAGTAGTATCATTCCATTCATATGGAACGACTTCTTTAGGGTTATATCTTGTAATGCTAAATGAATCTATAAGATTGGATATATAACCTTCTCGTAGATTCTTATTAGCCTTCTTATTATCAACTACAACTGTAGTACCGTTAACTTCACTCGTACTAAAAAGCTTGGTTAACTGTTCTTCATAAGCTTTATTAAAAGACTGCATTGAAGTCTTTCCTAATGCAGCATATATCTCATCGACAGCTTCCTCAGCTGTATAGAATGATTTCGTTGACTGACTCGCAGCAATCTTCATCCGCAAGTTAACCATTGTTGTAGTAGTAATCAATGTTGCAAGTATCAACACAAAAGATGTCATTAAAAGTACTATTACAATTGTGGAACCAGAATTATTCTTTTTTCTTCTAAATAAACCCTTTCCCATATGCTATCTCCCATTCTTAAGCCAATTAATTTTCCTTTGTTGTTGTTACTCTGGCAATTCGGTTACTTTCGGTATAATAATCGTCTTCCTTTCCTTCTGACCATGCCCATACCTCAACAGTCATTCTGAACATTGAATCTGATGTCTTGGTTGTGTCTCCGGAATTCCATGTTGAATTACCACCTTTAATAGTAGAGTATACCTTTACAGTATCTTTCAATGAACTATTATCAGCTAGCGATACACCTTCAAGTGTTGTTGAATTTCCATACACTCGTGCAAGCTTGACTTTATTATTTCCATCTACAACAATCCTGCTATTAGAGCTGTCTACCTTTTCCTGCTGAAGAATATATACATTAAGATCCTTATATACAACCTCTTTAGTTCCATCACCAGAATAAGTAGGCATTGCATATCTTATCTCTATCTCATCCTTAGCATACTGTTCATTCTCTGTACCTGTTGGCGAACCGCTGCTGTTAAAAGGTGTATAGAACACATACAGATTCTTGGCATTATTCTCTAACGCACTATCAACATTATATCTTGATTTGCCACTATTATTAGATGGATTAATATCCTCATCCAGTTCGGCTGAGAATGTATAATCTCTCATTGTTGTTTCACTTTCATATGGAGCATAACTGCTTGAACCTCCGCCATATGTATATGTAACCTTAACTGACATCTTCTGAACATATGTAGGAGCACTCTTATCATCATTAAGATATTCAAGACTTATCTTAATAAGAGTTTTCTTAGTTATCTGTTTCTCATCATAACTGCCATATACAAGAGATTTGAAATGCTCTCTGGCACTGTTATCAAGACTGTCATCACGATATACATAGTTATTATTCGAATTAATATCAGTATACACTGACAGACCATATGAATTAATATCGTTAGCTGAATTAGCATTTCCCGTAGTCTTGGCAGTATATTTGTTCTTATCAAATGTTGTCTTAATATAGAACTTCTGGTTATTAACACCGTTATAATAATCTGCGCCTTTCGTCTTTACAATATAATATGGCTCAGTTACACTCGTACCTTCGGAATTCTTAGGTTCAACCTTAGTATAAGTATACTCACCATTACCCTTCAACAAATCTTCCAATGGAGTTATCTTGGCTTCCTCAACTATATTATTGATAGCAGTATTAGCATTCTCAGTTCTTCTTGCCTTGGAATTAATTCTTGCAGCATTAGAAAATGTACTGAGAACTGGTAGAGATATAATTGCCAGAATTACAATTGCAACAAGAACTTCTACCAATGAAAATCCAGAATTATTCAATTGTCTTTTCTTATCTGTTACTCTCATATCCCTCTCCCAAATATTTCAATTAGTTGCCTGACGAAAATATATTACCTGTTCCGGTCTGTACATCAAATGATGGTTCTGTAAACTTACGGTCGCCACCCTCTATTGAATAAAGTGCAATAGAAGCTGCACCTGATACAGTACCTGTTGACTCATTATATGAAGCCGAAAGTGACTCGATAGTACTCTTATTAGCATATGTATTGATATACTTAATAAAATTCTTCCACTGGCTGTAGTCACCTTCATAAGCAATACTGATAAGTGACTTATAACCAACAAGATTAGAAGAATATGAACTTGAACCGTTAACATTACTTGATGACACCTGTCCGAACTTGTAAAGAACTGTTGTTGGCGATAAAGCCAGGCTTCTTACCCATGTTCCTGTTACAGACTCTGTCTTAATAAAATAATTAATTGTATTAGGCTGAGTACTTCCAGAATCATACTTAGTTATAAGAGTATTGTATTCCTTCTCATACTTACTTGTATCTGAAATGTATTTATCTTTATTATTGTTCTTTTCTTTCAAGTCTCGCTGCGTTACCTCTAATGATGACTTCTTAGTAGATAATGTATCTGCCTGTGATGAAAGATTCTGATATCCAAAGAAATAAGCAAGGACTACAATTAATGCAGCTGCAACTATAAGCAGTAACTTTTTATCTCTTTCAGATATTTTTAACATACCTTTTAACTTATCCATCGATTAACCCCCCTACTTAGTTGTATTCTTCTGTGTTGTTGTTGCTTCACCAATGTATGAGCATGATAATGAGAATGTAACTTCTGTTGCACCTGCATTATCTTTATTCTCTGTGATTGTAGGAACATCTACATTCAGAATAGATGAATTAGCCTGAAGCTGCTGTATAAGCTTGGCAACTGATGCCTTACTGTCAGCCTTACCACTTATTGATATAGCGCCTGATGCTACATTAATGCTCTGGATAACAACATCACTTGGAATACTCTTTTCCATATAATCAATCAGATTATGTAATGTATCATCACTGTCAGCTGTAAGTGCTGCAAAAGCCTGTACATCATTATACTTGTCTTTAGCACTGTAGTAATCATTAACAACCTGGTTAATTGAACTAAGCTTGTCTATACTTTTATTAAGCTTAGAAATCTCAGCATTAAGCACAACCACTCTTCCGAGAGGAACAAGCACAAGTGCTGCCGCTACAACAACCGCACCAGCAAGTGCGATAACAAGAGTCTTAGTATTCTCTTTCTTAACCCCCGAATCAGCCATTCTCTTAGGAACGAAATCAACAGGATCGAATACAGCACCTAAGTTAGTTACATAACTTGTAAGAGTAGCCTCTTCAACATACGCTTTCTTGTCCAGTGCAATATTCTTAAGTCTCTCAACCTTCTCAATTGGCATATTAAGCTCATTAGAAAGAAGCGTTGCAAAACCCTTGATTGTTGTTGAATGTCCAATTAAATATGCTTTCTGGATTGATACTCTGTTACGTGATACATAGTAGTCAATAACTCGGTTGATATTGCTTGCCATATATCTTAATGACTCTGTAACCTCATCTCCATCAAATCGTGAGTGAAGAAGTGTTTCATTCTGAAGCTTTGCAGTAGCAGCATCGTATTTTAATTCATATCTTTCCATAACTGCATTAACAAGCATTGATTTACCATATGGAATCATTCTCTGGAGCTGTAACACATTCTCCTTAAATATATTGATTACTGTACTGTCGTTCTCTACCTGAATAACAAGACTGACTTCCGGTCCAATCTGCTGCTTCATTATCTGATATGTACTGTTACCTACATAATCGATAAATGCAATCTTGAAGCCTAAAGTCTTAGCAAGATTATAGTATGATTCAGCAACTTCTGAAGGGACTGCCGCTACCATGAGCTTTAACTTGTCCTGTCCTGAATCTTCTATTTTTTCAAGAATTGTATGCTGGATAATATACTCATCCATATTAACCGGGAAATATTCTGTTGCATTAGCCTGTACAATCTTACCGACTTTATCTCCCTTTACATTAGGAATAAGTACTTCCTTAGTAGCAAGTCTAGGAGAACTTATTGAAAATGCAACATCTTTAGATGCAAATCTGTGCTCATCCATTACTGCTTTAATAGCACTTGCAAGATTAGGTATATTTTCAAGAATGCCATCCTCATAGCATCCTTCAGGAGTAGGTATTGTTACTGTCTTATGAACTATAACATTCTTACCTGTTTTAGTGATTTCACATATCTTAATATACTCGTTATTAATAACGATACTTACCAATTTACCTTTGGCTTTAACTGCAGCCATAAAATCCTCCTATCCAGCTCCCCACATAATAAGCTATTCATTCTAGTTAATAAATATATATAAATTCGCTGTTCTTCCTCTCATGCTTAGAACGCCATAAGTGAAAGATACCAGTTAATTATATTCGTACCAAAAAGCATGGCTATCGTAAGCCCTGCACACAGATATGGTCCGAATGCCAGCACATGTTCAGCATCCGTAACCTTCATACGGATGGAATGAATGACTGCACCCAAGATGCAGCCAATCAGAAATGCCAGGATAATGTTCTTCCATCCTAAGAACAATCCTGCAAACGCCATCAGCTTAATGTCTCCACCTCCGAAAGCGTCAATTCCTTTAATTGCCCGTCCGATATACAGACATATGAGCATAAATCCACTTATAATACAAAACCCTATTAGATAGTCTAATAGGTTTTTGTAATCAAGTATGATTCTTATTACCGCCAAGACACCAATTGCAATATTAAGTGAAAATGGTATCTCGAACGTTCTCCAGTCAATGACTGAGATAACAAGAAATATTGAAAACGCAAAGCACATAAGTATGCTTAACGGATTAAATCCATTCACAATAAAGATTATCACATAGGCAATCCCATTGGTCGCTTCAATGATTGGATACTGCGGTGATATCTTTGTCTTACAGTGTCTGCATTTTCCTCCAAGTATTATGTAGCTCACCAGTGGTATGAGATCATACCACTGGATTTTCTCGCCACATGTCATACAATGCGAATGTTCTGTAGCTATATTCTCTTTTAAAGGTAATCTGTAAATCAGTACGTTCAAAAAACTTCCGAATACGGTACCGTATAGAAAGATAATGAAGTACAGTAATAATTCGTATTGCATGATTATTAGGTCCTTAAATAACTTTTATGGTGTTACTGTTGTACTAAAACTATCATCTGTAGCATACTTCTTCTTCTGTGCTGTTCCATCAGAAGCTGCTGGTCCATCTGTTCTCTTACAGATAGCAACTCCATCTCTTGCAGCTCCACCTGATGCTGGAGCAACATATACTGTAACTTTTCCATCAGCTGCTATATTAATCTGAATAGTTCCACCTGATGCATTTCCTGACTTCATTTTAACATTTAAAGCTCCATCTGCATTCATTTCAGAATATAAAGCACCTGCCAATCCAGTTGCAGATGATGTAATAGAACTATAAGCGACTGTTGTTGCTCCCGTTACTTCTTTTTCAACTGACTCAGTATTAAGTGCATTAACTACTGAAGTTCTAATAGTATCAAGATTCTGAATATCTGTTGACTCTCTTGACTTCTCAACATTTCTGATAAGTGTTGGAGCTAATACACCAACAAGAACTGCCATGATGGCGATAACTACGATAAGCTCTACTAAAGAGAAACCTTTGTTACCTAATTTTTTCTGTGTCTTTTTCATGTTTCATATCTCCCTTTTGAAATATATTTATATAAATCTGATATCATAAGCGACCTGACTATCAGATTGTATATACTAAATTATGCATTGCCCAGTGTATTATAGAGCTGAATCATTGGCTGGTAGATTGCAAGTATAAGCATTACTACTACTAACGCCATAAGTACTATAATAATTGGTTCCATAAGAGAAGTAAGAGTCTGTGTCTGGACTTCTACTTCTTCCTCATAATATACTGCTGAGTTAGTTAACATCTCCTCAACATTACCTGTCTCCTCACCGATACCCACCATATGTACTACCATAGGCGGAAACAATCCAGTGGACTTTAACTGGTTAGATAACGGCAAACCAAGTGACACACCATTCTTAACCTTTTCCAGTCCATCGTAGAATAATACATTCTTCATAGTCGAAGCTGATATCTCAAGTGCATCAATCATAGGCATACCTGCCTGTAACAATGTACTCATTGTTCTAGCAAATGAAGCACATGCTGACTTAGTCTGTAACAATCCGAATACCGGAATCTTTAACTTTAATTTATCAAGGTTATGCCTTCCTGCATCAGTTCTCTTATATAACTGAAGTCCTACTACAATTCCTACAATAACTAATATGTATATGAACCAATAATGCTTAAGACTGTTACTCATTGCAAGAATCGCTTTAGTTGTAACCGGCAGTTCACTGTCAAGGTCTTCAAACATTGTCATAAAGCTTGGTATAACGAATGTAAGCATTACAATAATTACACCAATCATTACGCACAGAAGAACTATTGGATACATCATTGCTTTCTTAACAACACCCTTTAACTTGGCATCCTTCTCGAACTGTATAGCCATTCTTGTAAGAGAATTCTCCAAGCTACCTGATGCCTCACCTGCTTTAACCATATCCACGAGAATACTTGGAAACTCTTCATTCTGTTTCATAGAATCCGAAAGAGTCTCGCCTTTCTCTACGCTGTCCTGTGTTCTCTTAATTGCTTCCTGTAGCTTCTTATTCTCTGTCTGTTCAGAAAGCATCTCCAAAGCATTGATTACACTGACACCCGCTTTAAGAATACTTGCAAACTGTCTGCAGAATACACTCATATCTCTGGCTGGTATCTTCTTTTTACCTAAAAAAGATACATTCACATCCTTATCAAGTGCCCCCTGTTTTCCAATTGACACAGGTGTGAATCCCTGTTCCTTTATCTTTCTGGCTGCTTCATCCCTGCTCTCGGCTTCCACAGCTCCTTTAACATCTTTTCCCGAAGCGTCTACCGCTTTGTATGAAAATGTTTCCATATCACACTCCCCATTCCAAGTAGAATCAAATTTGTGCGTTTAGTATAACACACCGTCCAATTTATGACAATAATTTTATCAAAATTAACAAACAATTAATTAGTCATTAAATTACTATTGCCACATAATTATCCACTTCACATATATACCACAAAGTAGTACTTATTGACTACATACTAAAAGTAGGGGATTTATTCATCTTTTGTCTTTGCAGCTTGATATGGCGTTTGGTCGTTTTCACGGGTGGATAGCTTTTGGAAGACCAAAGTTAGAAGTTGCCGTGATTGATAAGTCATTTTTACCAGGCATCTGTTATTAGACACATTTATACAAAAAAGCAACGCCAGAATGTTACTACAGGCATTGCTTTTATCTTACATATTCAATTTTGCTTTGATTTCTTCTATATTGTAGTCTGGTGCTGACGCCACTACTGCATCATAGATTGGTTTGATGTCAGCTTCTTCCTCCTCAAGTTCTGAGGCTATTGTTGGGAGAGACTTGGATTTTCTCACTTTCTTCATAATCTGGTTGATTTTGGTTAATATTTCGCCTTCTTCAATTCCTTTCTCAATTCCTTTTTCAATCCCTTCCTTAATTCCTTCAGCTAAACCTTCCTCTCGCGCTTCATCAGCCAAGGTCTTTCTCACTTTTTCCTCTTCATAGTCATATATACTCACTTCTACAATCTCCTCTCTGTGCTCTTTAAAGAAATCGACAAGTATATTTTCTTCTATGCATTCGTCTATCGCCTGTATTACTGCTTCTCTGACATTTATTTTTTCGTCGTCTGTCTTTTTTCTTACTTTTTCAACGAATGTCATGTAATCGCGAAGGCTCTTGCATTTTTTAAGGATTTCTGCATCTCCATTGATGTCTATAACTTTTACTTGAAGGTCAATCTGCGGATTATCCACATGCTTTTCGAACATTTCAGCAAGTGTAAGCTTGTCTCTGTCCCACTTTTCTTTGCCATTGTAGAATGTTACAAAGTACGGCACTGGAATCCTCATCATTGTTTTTCGGTGAAGCAGCTCGTTTCCAAACATTTCTCTATACACATCTGACAGGTAATGCAGGAAGCGCAGCGGCATGTTTTCGTTCTTGCTTGATTGCTGCTCGAACATGTACAGGCTCATATTCAGCACAAACGAGGCATCGTTCTTGTACTTCATATACGAACCGTCTTTTAATGTCGTCACTTCCAGATCATCCACATTTGTGTAATTGGAATCGTTAAGTGCGTTATACAGTTCAAGCAGGTTTTTCTTGTCCCTGTACAGCATGCAGAATACATTATCCTTGTATTTAACTGCTACTTTGTCTTTTTTCTCTGCCATAGATATCCTCCTCTTTCTCGCTTGCAGGCTGATATCCACACGCATTTTATACACTTGTACTAATAATTTGGTCTCTATGTATAGTATATTAGCATTAACGGATATCTAATACAAGCCTGCTTTATTTAATTGTGTCTTGTTGGGTAGTCTGAATGAATATTCAATCCTGATAGGCAATGGACGCCGGATAATTGTGTATCCGTGTGCATTGCTTAAGATAAAAGATTTGCGTTGGCAATTCTTTTAATATATTAATATCACTTTTATTGAGGTATGTCAATTGTTTTGTAATTACTGTTTTGAAATTGTGTTGGTGGGGTGTTATTTATCATCACGAGGGTATCTTGGGAATCCAGCATGATGTGCAAACTACTTGGGGATTGGACGTTTTCGTGGGGTGTGTGCACGGTGGAAGTCCAATTTTGTGGTTTGTCATTACGATTTTGGACTTCCTGCATGCCTCCCACCACTCTAACGTCCAATCTGGCAGACTGACTCGTCCCTTTTGGACTTCCACATGCTTTTCCACCGCTCTAACGTCCAATCTGACAGACTGTGGCTTCCTTTTTGGACTTCCACATGCTTTCCCACTGCTTTAACGTCCAATCTGACAGACTGTGGCTTCCTTTTTGGACTTCCACATGCTTTCCCACTGCTTTAACGTCCAATCTGACAGACTGAGGCTTCCCTTTTGGACTTCCTCATGCTTTTCCACCGCTTTAACGTCCAATCCGACACGCTGACTCATCCCTTTTGGACTTCCTGCATGCCTCCCGCCACTCTAACGTCCAATCTGACAGACTGACTCGTCCCTTTTGGACTTCCTGCATGCCTCCCGCCACTCTAACGTCCAATCTGAC
>ERZ773260.1636-NODE-1636-length-28281-cov-6.271346_pt1 | contig 28281 bp, 26 predicted proteins | sample MGYA00511387_ERZ773260 | MGnify/ENA primary metagenome ERZ773260 (study PRJEB29015, sample SAMEA2737745) | human gut metagenome | biome: human gut; feature: human-associated habitat; material: faeces | place: China | collected 2012 ... | reverse complement strand
TTGTTTTTGCTTTGCCCTCTAAAGTATCTTGTTTCATATATATTCCACCTTCCTACTTGCTCAGTTTTCTCCCTAAATTTCGTGGAACATACCAATTTTGTCTTTTATTCTCTGCATTTCATTATCTGCTTCAATGATAGCTCTTGCAGAATGAAGTAATTCTTCACTTATCTCATCATAGCCAGGCATTTCTTCAATTCCTTTTTTATAGCGAAGTTGATGTTCCAATGTTGCCCAGAAATCCATACCATTGGTTCGAATCTGTAATTCTACACGCATAGGTGTTTTACCCTTAGCAAAAAATACTGGTATTTCAACAATCATATGATAGCTTCGATAACCATTCGATTTTGGATTTTTTATATAATCTTTTATTTCAATAACTTTAATATCATCCTGTTGGGTAATCAAATCTGATATCATATAAATATCGTCAATAAACGCACAAACTATTCGAACGCCTGCTACATCATTGAGATATGTCTGTATATTTTCTGTTGTAAATTCATATCCCATCTTCTGCAGTTTATCGTAAATACTATTGGGCTTCTTAATTCTTGTTTTTATAAAAGAAATAGGATTTCGATTGTTCTCAACTGAAAATTCATCATCCAAAACCTCAAGTTTAGTTTGTATCTCCCGAATAGCACAACGATACATCATCATTAAATTATAAAATTTTGTAGCATTATTTAAAAACTGTAGTGATTCCGGACTGTTCATCCTGAGTTTTTTTACTTCATCTTTTGTCATGGAACTTTCCTTTCTACCTCATCCCTGATTTCAAAACATTATTTATTTTGATAGTTGATTCGTTCTCCTTGAATTACTGGATAACAAATCATTTTATCACTATCCAGATTTTCTACATGCATATCTACTGCACTGATCTGATGGTTTTCATAAGTATTGTAATAATAAATACCTTTTGTAACATTACAACACGACGTATACAATGTGATTTCATATTTTCCATCCGCTACTTCGCAACATCCTCGTTGCTGATCCACAGATCCGAGAATGTGGAAGAATTGGCTAACGCTTTCTTCCTCTGATTCACCTGAAATTGCATTTACCTTTGTAAAAGCTACACGTACAAAGCGTGAGGAAGATGAGAGATCTCCCGGAAGACCTAATCCTCCCATACCTCTACTATATGCATCAAGAGCCAAATTTTCGCAGAAAGTATTTCTGGGCTGTTTAGGAGATAAATACATATAATTATTTAGTTGAAACATCTGCTGTGGAAATGGCGGATTATTCGTAAGCACTCCTACTGGATTGTCATAAATATGCAAACCATCTGACATAGATTCTACCGTAATTGACTCATTCTCATCAGAAATGATCCAGTGTAATTGTGCTAATGGTAATTGCTCGCTGAAAGGAGTATTAACAATATTAATTCGTTCAAGAAGCTCGCGAACTTCAACTAAAGAAGAACACTGACTTAAAATCCACGGAATAAATTCAAACTGTGCAATATTTTCCACATCTGGCTTAATCGCGGCATAAACAGCATTTCCGACAAAATTCAGTCCTGCCATTGCCACTCCTTTTTCATTCATAGCATCATAATACAAAGGATAATCTTCTGCAACATGAGCCATTCCAATAATTGCATAATGATTTTTCATATCGCCAACATGGCGAAAATTAAACGCATAATTACGTGGTGTAATTACTATCTGATCACCATAAGAGAATTCATAATCGAGGGTTCGTCCAAAGTAAAAATCTTTTGTTTTATAAGTTGCTGCTGTACACATGATCGTTTATCCTCCTAAATAGATTGAAATATGTTAATGAGTTTTTTTCTTGAACAATAGTATAGCACAATCTTTTATTCTGTTCCAACTTCATACATGATCATAACATGTAAACTTTAAACTATTTTCCTAGATTATTTCTCCATCAGTTTTTCAAACCAGGTATCCATAGCTAGGATGAATTGACCTACGTCTGGCAATTCTTGCAGCATTTCGTTTAGGGTTTTGTGCTTCACATATTTCTGCATTATGCCTAACAGGTATAGATACCTGATGCAAAAATAATATTTAATTATCCTCATCTCTTATTTTTGCCACCATCAACACTCTCCGATTCGTATTCAAGGGGACATCGTATATCTTCTTCTAATTTTTTCTTATATTTTGCCATATAAAAATCACCTTCAAACTGTTAATTTACTTTCATTATAGCTTGAAGATGATTATTTTTGAAGTTACTATTAAATTTATTAGTAAACTTCTCTATTCTTTTCTATTTTAATTTCCGATAATAATAATAAAACATCGGTGCTGTAGTACAAATCGCAATCGTATCTGCAATTGGTTCAGCTAAGAAAACTCCCATTGCTGAACCGAATAAAATTCGCGGTAAAATAAAAATCAATGGTATCAGTAAAATAATTTTACGCCATATTGTAAGAAAGATTGCCTTTTTCGCCTGATCCAATGCAACAAAGCTATACTGACATGCGACTTGTATTCCATATATAAGAAGCATTGCAAGATAAATCCGCATACTTTTTCCTGTATAAGTAATCAGAGGCACATCGTCCGTAAAAATAGAAGCTACATTTTGCGGTATCAGCATACAAACAAGCCAAATAAGAAATGAGCCACTTAAACAGCATATGAGTAATAATCGGAATGTTTTCTTTACCCTTGAGATATTTTTTGCTCCAAGATTATAACTCAGCAATGGCTGTGCTCCCTGTACCAGACCTGGCAAAAGCAACATAACAAACTGCATGATGCTCGTTAAAATACTCATAGATGCCACCGCTATATCTCCACCATACTTTTGCAGAGATGTATTAAAGCTAATTGCCACCATATTTTCTGTAAGCTGCATCAATGCCGGTGAAGTACCAAGTAAAATACATGGCAAAAGAAGTTTTCTTTCAAAACGAATATTTTTTAATCGGAGCTTTAATTGACTTGTCGGTTTTATAAGATAATGTATAACAAAACAGGTTGATACTCCCTGTGCTATAACTGTTGCCAGGGCTGCACCTTTTACTCCCATTCCAAAACCATTAATCAGTATGGCATCAAGTACGATATTTGTTACAGCTCCCACTGCCACGTTACACATACTGATCAAAGTTTTTCCCTGTGCGGTAATAAACGCATTCAGTCCCAATGTAAGCTGTGTAAATAGTGTGCCAACACAGTAAATATTCATATAATCCGTTGCGTAAAGAATCGTATTATCACTTGCACCAAATAGTTGTAAAATCATTTTTCCAAAAATCAGCATAAATGCCGTTAACACAACAGACAATACAATTAACATCCAGGCACAGCTTCCCATAACTTTTTCTGCCTGTTCATTATCTCCTTTTCCCATAAAAATAGATGCCTTAGGCGCACCACCCATACTCACAAGAGCTGCAAAAGCTGAAATGGCCAAAATGACAGGGGCCGTTACACCGACACCTGCCAACGCCTGCTTTCCTACTCCCGGAATATGTCCAATAAACATCTTATCTACCAGATTATATAAAATATTAATAAGCTGTGCTGCTACCGCTGGAAGTGCAAGTCTAAAAAAAGCTTTCCGTACAGGCATAGCCGCCAGCAATTCATTATCATTTTTCATCCTTCATGTATCCCCCTCCACTATATACTATGCTTAACAATTTATGAACCATTAAATTTCTTTCTTATTATCCGCTCCCGGTGTTGTAACAATGACCTTAGATGGAGTAATGATCAGTGCTCCTTTGGCTGTTGCTGCCCCTTTAAACATTCCTTCAACGGCAGTCTTGAATGCAGCTACAATAGCTCCTTCTGTTACATATTCAGCAGTTCCCTTAATCTGATATCCTTCAAGACTTTTTGTATCATATGCGGAAATTGCAATTTTCCCTTCATTCGCTTTTATATTCTTTAACGTTGTCTCAAGGAAAACATCTCCTACTACCAGCTTTCCATCTTCTGTAACATCTTTAAAAGCAACCGGTACTACATTCGGTTCTCCATCTGCACATGTTGCAAGATCCCACATAGCATTTTTTAATACTTTAATTACTGATTCGTTTAACATTGAATATCCCTTCATTGTAAAAATAAATAATAAAAAGTAAACTAATTATAGCGTATTTATTGAAAATGCACAAGGGAATTCTGGTATTTAAAGTTTTGAATCTTTTTCTCTTTCACACTCTTCCTGTTGTATTTTCTCTATTTCCACAAGAAGATAGCTTGCAGATTTGAGGACAAACAGAAAAGCGAAGGTCCCTATAGCCCTATCTGTGGCCTCGGAGCAAGGTTTAGATGCGAGCGCATAAAGCGAGTATTTAAACCGCCGCGACTAAAGTCACAAATATAGGATATCTTCTCATTTATTTTATTATTAATTTCTATTTTCTGATCTAAAATCCTTAAAATCCCACCAATTTTCTTTTGAATATGGATTTCTGGTATATCTATTTGTATCTTTCTAAACTCAGCCTGTTTTATTCCAGTTACCGTTGTCCCTGTTTCACGAGCTTTCAACAATGATTGTCCAATAGAAGATTGAAGAAAATAAAGTAAATACTCATTATCCAAAATATCTTGCTTTCCTCTAAGAGTCAATAACCTCTGAGCAATGCCAACGTCATCTCGATCGAGCCTTGCTACCATTCCCATAGGAGCTTCTGTTGTTAAAAGTACATCTCCAACCTTTGGAAAACCACGTACCATAAACCGGTCGTACTCATCTGGTGATATGTAATAACACAACGAATAATCAATATGATTATTTTTCACAGATTTTGCACTAAGCGTAGGTATTCCTGAATCCGATTTTTTAGGAGTTTTGCCTCTATAATCGATAATTTGTTCCAAGGCATCTTCCATCGTATATGTCCTAAATTTCATACCCAATCGCCCCCAGCTTCTTCCGAATTTCATCTTCCAGTTCATGGTTCTTTGCAAACAGCTCTGAAAGTTCTGATGTAAGGCGATTCATCTTTTGCTCAAATGGTTCCCCATCATCCTCTTGTTCTTCAATACCAACATATCTTCCAGGTGTCAGTATGTAATCTTGTTTTTCAATTTCTGTTGTGTTAACTGCTGCACAAAAGCCTTTTATCTCTTCTAATGTTCCATCCACAAAAGCCTTATAAGTATCTGCAATTTTATCAATATCTTCTTCTGTAAGTTCTCGCAGTTTACGGCTCACCATTGTTCCCATTTTACGAGCATCAATAAATAATGTTTTATCAGTTTGCTTTTTTTCTTATTTAAAAACCATAACGAAACTGGAATCTGCGTTGTGTAAAATAACTGAGTAGGCATTGCAATGATACATTCTACTAAATCAGCATTAATAATATTTTTACGGATTTCTCCTTCTCCACCAGACTGAGAGGAAAGTAAGCCATTTGCCAGCACCATACCAATTCTTCCGGCAGGTGCAAGATGATAAATCATATGCTGTAACCATGCAAAGTTCGCATTTCCTGTTGGCGGCATACCATACTGCCAGCGCACATCATCTTTTAATTTATCAACACCCCAGTTAGAAAGGTTAAATGGTGGATTTGCCATAATATAGTCTGCTCTGAGAGTTGGATGACGGTCATCTAAAAAAGTATCTGCCGCATAACTTCCTAAATCTGGCTCAATTCCACGAATTGCAAGATTCATCTGAGCCATTTTCCAGGTAGTTGGATTAGAATCCTGACCATAAATAGAAATGTTACTAATATTTCCACTATGATTTTCAACAAATTTTGCTGACTGAACAAACATACTCCCTGAACCACAGCATGGATCATAAACTCTTCCTTTATATGGCTGAAGTACTTCTACAAGAGTACGAACAACACAAGCTGGTGTAAAGAACTCACCTCCTCTTTTTCCTTCCTGTTCAGCAAACATCTGTAAACAGTACTCATATGTACGTCCTAAAATATCTTTTTCATTTCCACATTCTACCATTTTAATATTTGTAAAAAGATCGACAAAGTTTCTCCAATGAGTTGTAGATATGAAAATCTGTGCCGTTTCGGACTCGTTCCACAACACGTTTCTGCCTATCTGTTAATGGCTCTTTATAACCATGATCCCTGATTGTAAATGCTACTCGAAGTCTCGCTCTTTTTGCTGCTTCTACTTTATAATCCCTGGCTGTCCATTCTTTTCTGGGTTTAGGATTGCGGAAATTCTGATGGATGTAAGCGGAATACTCGGTAAACGGCACATCCTTTGGGATTTCCCCACCTATATGTTTGAACTTTTCGAGGTACTTTGAATACTGCCACGAATCCTTATCATATTGTTCAAGTTCTTTTTCTATTTCTTTTATTTCGGCATCTGTTAATTCGGTTATTTCTCTTCGGTTGTCAGTTATTTGGATAAGTGGTGTTTGTGCCACGATTTCTGTGTTAGTTGTTTCTAATTTCTTGTTTTCTTTCATTGGTTGATTCTCTCTTTTTTTATTTTTCCTTGTTATGTTTAGGGAGAATTGTTTTGGAAATATCGCATAAATTAAGGTTTCCACTCTATGTCAGCTAGATAATAAAAAAACCCCGAAAGCCTGATCTCTCAAACTTTCAAGGTTTTTCTTTCTATATAGAGGCTGTCAGTTTTGCCCCTTAACAGGATATTTTACTTTGCTCCGCTACAATTTTGTCATAGGGCAATCTCTTTCATTCTGTTTTAGGGCAAAGTTTTTATCGTGTATAAATTCTTTGTCCTTCAGAGATTTCCCCTGTTCATTCATGTTCCAAACATAAAATAGATTGCTTCAGAGTAATACCCTTTAACTCTGTATTACTTTTTCTGTTCCTCATAAAATTTGAATTTTAAGTCGCTCTTAACACCTCTAAAAGCCCTTAAAATAAGGCTTTTCTCTACTTTCCAAATATCAGTAAATCCTGTGAAACTGCTGCCATAGAAACAAAAAAACCTTGAAGAGCTGTATTGCTACAGTTCTCCAAGGTTATTCTTATGCTTGGACACTTTCACGCTTATTTACGTGAATTTAGATTTTTCACTGGCTGAAACTTTTGCCCTAAAACTGGATAAAAGCCTTTGCCCTGTGATACATTTAATAATTAGTTAGCTTTTTCCGCAATCGCTGCCTGCGCTGCTGCTAATCTTGCGATAGGTACACGGAATGGTGAACAGGAAACGTAATCTAATCCAATTCTATGACAGAATTCTACGGATGATGGATCTCCACCATGTTCTCCACAGATACCACAGTGTAATTCTGGTCTCTGACCTTTTCCTAATTTAACTGCCATATCCATTAACTTACCAACACCATTCTGGTCAAGTTTAGCAAATGGATCGTTCTCGAAAATCTTAGCATCATAGTAAGCGTCTAAGAACTTACCAGCATCATCTCGTGAGAAACCGAATGTCATCTGTGTTAAGTCGTTTGTACCGAAGCAGAAGAACTCAGCTTCTTTAGCGATTTCGTCAGCTAATAATGCTGCACGAGGAATCTCAATCATAGTACCAACTTCGTATTTCATGTCAGAACCAGCAGTTTTGATTTCTTCGTCTGCTGTCTTAACAACGATCTTCTTAACGTATTTTAATTCTTTTTCTTCACCTACTAATGGAATCATGATTTCTGGAACGATTGTCCAGTCAGCATGTTTAGACTGTACAGCTAATGCTGCACGGATAACTGCTTTTGTCTGCATAACAGCGATTTCTGGATATGTTACTGTCAGACGGCATCCACGATGTCCCATCATAGGGTTGAACTCTTTCAGGCTTTCAATAATAGCTTTAATAGTTTCTACCGATTTACCCTGTGCATCTGCAAGTTTCTTAATATCTTCTTCTGTCTGAGGTACGAACTCATGCAGTGGTGGATCTAAGAAACGAATTGTTACAGGATTACCTTCCATAGCTTCAAATAACTGCTCAAAGTCTCCCTGCTGATATGGAAGAATCTTATCGAGTGCAGCTTCTCTTTCTTCTACTGTATCAGAACAAATCATTTCACGGAATGCATCGATTCTGTTACCTTCAAAGAACATATGCTCAGTACGGCAAAGTCCAATACCTTCTGCTCCAAGCTCACGAGCCTTCTTAGCATCTGAAGGTGTATCAGCGTTAGTACGAACACCCATTGTTCTGTATTTATCTGCCCAAGCCATAATACGACCAAATTCACCAGCAATTGTAGCATCTACTGTAGGGATAATTCCATCGTAGATATTACCTGTAGAACCATCAAGAGAAATAGCATCTCCTTCATGGAATTCCTTTCCTGCTAATGTGAATTTCTTGTTTGCTTCATCCATTACGATGTCACCACATCCGGATACACAGCAAGTACCCATACCACGAGCAACTACTGCTGCGTGAGATGTCATACCACCACGAACTGTCAGGATACCCTGAGCGCTCTTCATACCTTCGATATCTTCTGGGGATGTCTCAAGACGAACAAGAACAACTTTTTCCCCTCTCTCTGCCCAAGCTTTGGCATCTTCAGCAGTGAAGACAATCTTACCACAAGCAGCTCCAGGAGAAGCTCCAAGTGCTTTACCCATTGGTGTTGCAGCCTTTAATGCAGCAGCATCAAACTGTGGATGTAATAATGTATCAAGGTTACGAGGGTCGATCATTGCAACAGCTTCTTCTTCTGTTCTCATTCCCTCATCTACTAAATCACAAGCAATCTTTAAAGCAGCCTGTGCTGTTCTCTTACCATTACGTGTCTGAAGCATGTATAACTTCTTGTTCTCAACAGTAAACTCCATATCCTGCATATCTCTATAATGATCTTCAAGAGTCTGGCAAACCTGTTTGAACTGTTCAAATGCTTCTGGGAATTTTTCTTCCATCTGAGCGATTGGCATTGGTGTACGAACACCAGCAACTACGTCCTCACCCTGTGCATTTGTAAGGAATTCTCCCATAAGCTTCTTCTCACCTGTAGCAGGGTCACGAGTAAATGCAACACCAGTACCACAGTCATCTCCCATGTTACCAAATGCCATACTCTGTACGTTAACAGCAGTACCCCAGCTATAAGGGATATCGTTGTCACGACGGTAAACATTAGCACGTGGGTTATCCCATGAACGGAATACGGCTTTGATAGCTCCCATTAACTGTTTCTTAGGATCATCTGGGAAATCTTCACCGATTTTCTCTTTATATTCAGCCTTAAACTGAGATGCCAGCTCTTTTAAATCTTCTGCTGTAAGATCAACGTCCTGACTTACACCTTTTTTAGCTTTCATCTCATCGATTAATTCTTCAAAATACTTTTTACCAACTTCCATAACTACATCAGAATACATCTGAATAAATCTTCTGTAGCAATCCCAAGCCCAACGTGGGTTTCCGGATTTAGCGGCAATAGTCTCTACTACTGTCTCATTAAGACCTAAGTTAAGGATAGTATCCATCATACCTGGCATGGAAGCACGAGCACCTGAACGAACTGATACAAGAAGTGGATTCTCTTTATCACCAAATTTCTTTCCTGTAATCTCTTCCATCTTCTCAATGTACTCATTAATCTGTCCCTGAATCTCATCATTGATCTCACGACCATCTTCATAATACTGAGTACAAGCCTCTGTTGTAATTGTGAATCCCTGTGGTACAGGTAATCCAATATTTGTCATCTCAGCCAGATTGGCTCCTTTACCACCAAGAAGATTTCTCATTGTGGCATCGCCTTCTGTAAACAGATATACCCATTTTGCCATTGTTGTGTTCCTCCTTCAATTAACTATCAACATTACTTTATGCGCTTTCCTCACGCGCAATATGAGTATAGCACAAACGAATAAAAAATGCTATAATTTTCCGTCATTTTTTTGCAAAAATTTATCATGGACTATATTTTTTTGCAACATTCACGATAATTTTAATTTTTTTATACAAAAGAGACTATTTGATGGGGTGTTTGCCGTTTAATTCGTTGGGTGGACAGACAGATAGACGAAATTAGAATACAGAATATATGTTTTTAAGTAGATGGGAAACTGCTTGATAAATTGTCATCTGTAAAATCAACAGGAAGTATTGTTTAAAAGAGGCTTACGCTATATAATAAAAAATATCAAAAAGGAAAATAGTAGGTATTATATGAATGCGGAGGCAATCTTATGATGGAAAAATGTTATTATTATGATGAAGATGGAAATCGTTGCGAAGGCGAAGTGGGACCAAGCTTTGAAGATTTTCCAGGTATGGCAAGGGTTGTTAGTCCGATACCGCTGTGTGATGCTTGTAAAAAGTCTGATTTCGATGAAAATGATGATTTGACGGTGTGCAAAGCATACGGGAAAATACCAAAGAAGTATTTGAATGCAAAAGATTATAATTGTCCTCATTTTGATAATGAAAATAATGGATGGTATCAGTTAATTAAAGATAAGGTAGAAAGACAACAGAAGAAAGAAAAATAATAAATTTGAATTTTAGAGCATGTTTGAAAAATAAAAGTTGCACAAAACATATATTCTCACGCCCTTTTTCATGATAAAATAAAGAAAAAAGGGGAGTTTATTATGTTGAGACGATATGAATTAACAGATGAAGAATGGAATCAAATTGTTTCTCTACTGCCACCTGAAAATTCTGGCAAACAAGGACGACCATCCAAGTGTAACCGTACCATTCTTAACGGAATTGTCTGGATTGCCCGCAGTGGAGCACCTTGGCGTGACCTTCCAGAACGCTATGGCCCTTGGCAAACTGTCTATTCTCGCTTTCGTAAGTGGATTGAAGACGGTATCCTTGATAATATCTTTCATGTTTTAAGCCTTGATACAGAATTAAGCGAATTATCAATAGATGCCTCCATTGTCTAGGCTCATCAACATAGTGCAGGTGCAAAAAATAGGGGGGGTCATCCAACGAAATCGGACACAGTCGCGGTGGAGCAAGTACAAAAATTCACGCCATTGTAGATGCTTATGGTTATCCTGTTTATGTTATGCTCAGTAAGGGACAGCGTAATGATATTAATTACGCCATCCCTTTGCTAGACAAGTTGACATAAAGGAAAGTGATATACTGGCTGACCGCGGATATGATAGCAATAAATTAATGGACTATATCTATGCCCATGGTGGTGAGCTAACCATACCTTCCAGAAAAGGGGCTAAATTTGACCGTTACTGTGACTGGCATCTTTACAAAGAAAGATATTTAGTGGAAAACTATTTTCTCAAGTTAAAAGCATTCCGTCGAATAGCCACGCGTTATGATAAATTAGCATCCACTTTTGCAGCATTTATATGCATCACCTCAATATTAATTTGGTTAAAATGAACAACTTAAAATGTTTTTCAAACACGCTCTAGCACGCTCGATATATCGGACGTGTTATTTTTATGCTCTTTTTGAGAAAGAAAAATTAAAGAAGATGCTTATTATAAGAACGACATGCTTAAAATTAATATACAAAGGCAAAGCAGTCAAATAGCACTGCCATCATAAAATGTTTGTAGAATTTTTCATCAATATATTTGTTATTTTGTAAGGAATTGTAATTGTTATCTCTGCGAAGAGACGATGTAGCAACAACGAGAACTGCAGTGCGGATTACCTATTTCAATCCACGCCTCCGCGAAGGAGGCGACCAATATCTCCAATTTTAGGATGATAATATTTAGAAATTTCAATCCACGCCTCCGCGAAGGAGGCGACGAACCGCCTAGAATGAGGATATGCATATTAGGTAATTTCAATCCACGCCTCCGCGAAGGAGGCGACCGCAACATATTGTGATACCTCAGCTATCATGTACATATCTAGTCTCAACAACTTTTTTGTCCACTATTTTTAGCTTTATATCGCAATATGTTGTACTATTCTTTCTTTTTTAAGTGCGAATGCCCTGCGTTTTTTGCGTAGCTTATGATTCGCACTATGTTTAATTTTTAATATTTTCTATATTTTATTTCAAGGTATTCCTTTTTAACGAAGATAATAAGAAACTTTTTCTTTCTATATTTGACTATATCTAAATTTAGAAAGATTTTCAAAAAAGGGATTTTGTTGCAGATGCGATTGTTTATTTTGTGATCTGGAATTAGATAATTAAGGTTCCTTCTAAGTCAATGCTTGTTCTTGTTCCGTAGTGTTCTACTTTATTTTTGTAAACATTACCCAGATAATAGAATCTTAGGCTATCTTTATCCATGTCAATTATTTCGAGTAGTTTTGCTTTTACCTCCTTTGCTTTTGCATTATCCATAATGCATTCAAAAACAGAATTTTGAACTCTTTGTCCGTAATTCTGACATTCTTTTGCTACTTTTCTTAAACGTTTTTTCCCTGAAGCTGTCTCTGTATTTACATCATATGTTATTAATACAAGCATTTCTCACCTCTTATTTCCACAAAAAAACAGGATATTCATCCAAATCCCCGCGAATAAATCTGGCTAACAATAACGCCTGAACATGAGGTAGGAGACCCCATTCTATTTTATCACCGAGAAATGGATGTTTGATTTTATCTCGTTTTCTGCCCTGCCACGCACTAATCATTGTTTTACGTCCTGTATCGTTCATTAAGACCGCTCCATTTTCCTTTTTTACAAAATGCTCTGGTTTAATCGTCTTTTTATTAATTAATGTTAATACAAAACGGTCTGCATATACAGCTCTTAATTCTTCCATTAAATCTAATGCTAAAGAGGTTCTTCCCGGTCGGTCTGTATGAAGAAAACCGACATAAGCATCTAAACCGACTGCAGTTAAAGCTGCGGCACATTCATTTGCCAATAATGTGTATGCAAATGATAACATGGCATTGATATTATCTAATGGCGGACGTCGATTTCTGTTTTCAAAGAAAAATTCTTCTTTATTTTGTAGAATCAATTGGTCGAATACAGAAAAATACTGACTTGCCGCATTGCCCTCAATTCCTCGAATGCTATAAACCTCTGAAACTTAATGCTGTATTTTCCAAAATCATGAAGCAAACCAACAAGAGAAAGCGTACTTTCCAAAGTAACTTTTTTATCAGAATGTAGCTCTTTTGAGCTAACAGTTCTCCTCAAGTCAACTCTTTTCCCCATAGCTGCTGCTAATTTCTGCACTTCTCTGATATGTTCTTTTAACTCCTGTTTTTCGAAATCATTTACACGAAAATTTACACGAAATCTAGCTATATAATCGTTCATCTTATGAATCCTCTTCTCCTCATTTTTTTCTATTCTTTATTATCTTTTCAATATTTCCCGGTAAACCTTTAACCGGAATTTATCTGTTTCTATCGATTTCCGCATTTTTACTAATACCTTGAACTCCTTCGGTGCTTTTTTTAAAAAACGGAAGACCTCATCCTGATATACGCAGAAGAAGGATCTGTCCTCAAAAATAAGATCAAGAAGTTCCAGATACTGCTTAATGCCTGTTTCTTTTTTCTGATATCTCTGAAAACGCTTTTCACTATCTATGCTCCCGCCTTTTTTTATCAAAGGGATAAAGGAAAGACATCTTTCCCCGTCCAGTGTCATCTTTAAAAGGTAATATACTCCATAATAACCATCAATCCGTTTTCTCGTCAGGAGATTCTCTTTTAATAATCGAACAATGACTGTCGTTATCTCCTCTTTTGAAAAACTGTTGTACCGTCCAGCATTTTCAATATATCGGGGGTTCTGTAAATTGACTTTGGTACCACGGAGCATAGCACAGACCACATTTTCTGTGATATAATCCTCGTTCAACGCAACTGTCTTTAAGATGTCCTGAGTTAAAAAGTCAGACAACAGTTTCTCGTATTTTTTTATCAGGGCTTTTTCCTGCTCCCGGATACGGACTTCCATTTCTTTATCGAGTCGCTTTATTTCTTTTTTTAGCTGTTTCCGCCAGACGGTAAGGGAGTTTTTGTAGCACGGAACGTGGATGACACCGATGGATGTAATCCCGGATCTTGCTGCAAAGACTTTGGTATCTCCCTGTAACACACCTTTCCCGGAAACATAATGATAGCTACCCAGCAGTTCTTTTGCATCATGAAATGCTGTTTGGAAGCGTTTTTTCTCAAATTCTTTCTCTATCCCATCAGCAAAACGAATCTGCCCGTTTTTGATTAGAATCCCAGAGCCGACAAAGACCGTGGAAAAGTCATCCCCTTTTATCTGGCATTTCGGTGTCGTGTTATAAGTACTGGTGAAGCCGGATGGGTAGTTAACAGCATCAAGCCGTTTATCTAACCACTGCTGGTATCTGTTTACATACTTTTTCACTTCGGTATACATCCCGGATGACAAACAGACATCCTTCCGGCATATGGTCTTACGCATTTCTTCTTTTATGATGTCTGGTGCAGCCGGTTTGATGTAGGGAGTACGTATCATGCCATTTCCGGCATATTCTACAGAAAAACATTTGCTGCTGTCTGCCTGGCAGGGAATCTTTGCCTCCGCTTTTTTAAGGCAGATGTAAAAGCCCTGCGTAGGATGTGCTGTATAAGAGTGGGTATTCCCTTCCTGGATATATAAGGCATACATGTTCTTTTTGACTGCTTTTTCATAGGCTTTCTCTATATTCCGGAGATTTTTCTTTACATGCCGAAGAACGTAGGAAGTAAACGTAGCATTGTCTTTCTTTTCATAGCCATCTGTATGAAAAGAAAGCGGAATCTGGTATACAGCTAGGCTTTTTTCCAAACTGTCTCTGTCCTTTGCGTAAATCAGATTAATCTCTGTCTGTGACGGTTTCTGGTTTGATAAGGATAGTTTCATAAACAATGGATTATCTTCTTTTAGCAGCATCTCTATATGCGGTTTTGCCCTGTTGTAATCTTCTTGAAATGTTTCTCTTTCTGTTTTCCGTTTTTCCCTTTTTTCTGATTTTCTTAATCTTTTTGTTTTTCTGGGAAGGACATCATCTGAAAGGAGTTCTCCCTGTTTTGAAAATACCAATTGTTTCATGTTATAGGAAAACTTATAATTACCAGATTTAGATTCTCCAATATATTCCGCTATCTTGGGCAGGTAACCAAACCTATTCATGTTTTTAATGATATTTTCTTCTGTATGCATATCAAGATACCACATAACATCCCCTCCTATCGTATTTGGCTGATAAAACGGATTAGGTCAGCCGGAGTCTGTATCTCGTACATTGGTGCGAACGCTGCGTATACCGATGCGATCGAATCCCCCTGATTCCATTTGGCAGCCTGTTCTGTGTTCAGAAAAAACATTTTCTTTGCCCTTGCGTGGATGTTTTTCATCCATTCTGTTCCAGATGGGTTCTTATTGTTACGGTAATCGCCAAGAAACAGGATAAAACTGTCCTTTTTCAGATACTTCCGGTTCTTTTTCCATAGCATCTCTAACGGACGGTTGTAATCGGAATACACCCCTTTTGCCGGAACAGCTTGCAGGACACTCTGAACAGCTTTATCAATACCATCCGTCTCCATGATTTCCGTTACATCATAGAGAGAGTTAACAAATACATATGCCCGACAGCCTCCGGCGAACACATCTTTTAATAGGTACATGAACCCCAGCATCATTTCTGAAGCTTCTTTACATGAACCAGAAATGTCAAGAATAAGAATGAGATTTGACCTGTTGCGTTTTGGCTTCGCAAAACAGACCTCAAACGGGATACCGCCGGTCTTGCAGGCAGCCTGTATCGTCTTTCCCATATCAATCCTCCGTCTTTCCTGTGTGTTTAAATATCTTCCGAGCCTTGTCTTAAAGGAAACGATATTCTGGCGGATGTATTGGTAGATATATTCTTTTTCTTTCTTGTCCAGTTTTTTAAACGGTTTCTCCATAAATTCCGGCAGAGTTTCCTCTAAAAGCTGTACAGCTCCCCCGCCGATAAAATTCTTCCGGTGTATTTTGGAGACCGATTTTTCGGTAAATTGCCTTGTCAGTGCAAAGAGCCGGCTATCTAGTTCTACTTGAATCCGTTTCTCTTCCCGTTCCAGTCTTTGAAGTTTATTTTCCAGTTCTATCTGCTGATTTTTCAATTCTTTTGTTTCCCGTGCAATCTTATCTTCGATATATTTTTCGTAGTATATGACCTGTATCTTTGCTTTTTCCAGTATCTCAAATATATTCTGGTAGATTTCAAAAGCATCCATTTTTCCGGATAATAACGCTTTTTCTGCTTTTTCCGGCAGTTTTTTTCGAAGGGACTGAAAAGTTTTCTTGAAGTCCTCAGAAAGTTCTGTTTGGTCTTTGGACAGGGAAAGTAGCAGATTCTTCTCCTGTTTTGTAAAATACTGTTTGAATTTAACTTCCTGTTTTTTTAGGTAATTTTTCTGTGTTTTGGGGATATGAAGCATTTCCTTTTCTTCTAAGACTGCTTTCCTTTTCTCTTCGATTTCCTGTCTGACACCGGTAATCTCTTTTTGTGTCTTTTCTTTTTGGGACTTACTGTATTCCATCTGTTCTTGGTGTTCTTTCCGAATCCGTTGTTTTTCTCTTGCATAGGATCCTTTGTAATCTTTTATATATTGGTAAAAATAGTCGGAAAAAGAATCGGCTTCTTCCTTGTTCCGACAGAAACACAGTTTCATTAATGGAATGATCTCCGCTTCTCTTGTAAAATCTGTCTCTTCATTTTTTAAAGATAAAAAGCGGCTGATCTTATTCTGTGTGACAGCATATCCCCTGTCATTTAAGTATCCAGCAAATTCTGTTATATAGTCAAAAATCATTTTTTACCACCTCTAAAAAGAATTCGATTCTGCAAGACACTATTAATGCAAGTCTTTGATATTCGGCAGAATACCTGCATCCCGTACCCTCATCTGGTCTTCTTTGTTCTTGCACAACATGCACAGGGAATCTGCAATATTAAAATCTTTATCATCCATCAGTTTCTGCAGATAGCTAGCCCATGTGATGCCTTCTGAAATAGACGGAATCTGTTTCAGGCACAGGCTCTGCAACTGGTAAAGACAGGATGCCACCCCTTCGATGATTGTTGGAGATGCTTCTGCTTTCATTTTCAAAATCTCCATAATCTCTTCTTTTGTTTTTCTTGGAAGATACAGATAATTGCATCTTCGCTTTAGTGCATCGGATAAGTCCCTGTAGTTGTTCGATGTTAGTACGACAACGGGCTCCATCCCTTCTTTTGCCTTTACGGTGCCATATTGGGGAATGCTCAAGGAGAAATCATCTAAAAACTCCAATAGCGTGTATTCTAATTCTTCTGATGCTTTGTCTACCTCATCAAAGAGCAGGACATACCGTTGCTCTCCCCAGATAGACTCCAGTACCGGGCGACGGATTAGAAAATCCTTTCCATAAAAATCAATCGTTTTTGCTACATCCATCGCTTCGTTAATCGTCTTCCCATCTAAATTTTTCGCTAAAGTACTCTGTATTGCCTGGATGGAAAGTAGCTGTCTTTGGTAGTTGTAATCGTACAGTATCTTGTCCGCAGTCAATCCCTCATAAAACTGAACACGCAACACAGAAAGCCCAAAGGCTTGTCCCATTGCTAAAGCAAGACTTGTTTTTCCCTGCCCCGGGTCAGACTCGACCAATAATGGGACACCATGTAGTGCCCCATAAGCTGCCATGACAATCTCATCATTTGGCAGGTATCCATTTTTTGTAAGTTGTTTTCTGATATCTGATAAACGCATATTTTTCCCCCTTTTTCTTCATCCTTGTCTCATTTTACCACAGGGCATCTTAGCCTGTGTGATTTTCTAATCAATTTGTATAAATCTTAGCATATAGCAGAGAGATAAGAATTTTTATAATAACTTTCAAGAATGCCCTGCATTCTTGCTGCGAGATAGTGATCCAAATGATTTTAATGCATGGTAACACCCATATTTAAATTGTAACATATATACTTTATAGTCACAATATGTTATTTTAATCTCCGCAACTTGCATTAAAATATTTTATTAACAAAAATACACAAAAATTTTTATATACAAAACTCTTATAATTCATTTGCTCTTTCACATACTGCCTGCTATAATCATTTACATATATTTTAAACGAAGGAGTATAAACTTTGACATTTTATATTGATGAATCCGGATCTATTAATAATCATCTCTCTCATAATAAGCATTTTGTAATTGCTTTAGTTAGAGTTCTTAATAAAAAATCTTTAAAAAGATCTTACAAGCGATTTGTTTCTTCTAATTATGATAGACTTCTTGAATTAGATAAAGATAAGTATCATCCCAAAACGGGAAAACTCATAAAAGAAGGCGGCAAAATGTTTTCTAATGAAACTTTTAAAGAACTTAAAGGTTCCCAGTTTGACAAAGAAATGAAAAAAAGTTTTGTCGATTTCTTTTCTCGTAAACCATCATTTGAATTGTATATCATTAAAATAAAAAATTCAGAATTAACTGATCAATTTTGCCAAAATACTGCAAGAGTGTTTAATTACACCATAAAGTTAGCTATGGAATACTTTATACATAGGGGATATATCCCAAAAGAAGATTGTTCACTTCAACTTGATGAGCGAAATGAAAAAACTGAATCAAGATTTTTTCTCGAAAATTATCTTAATACTGAACTATCCATGAATGGAACCACTGACAAGAAATTTGATGTTACATATTACGATTCATCTGATAATAATCTTATTCAAATTGCTGATGTTTTTGCAAATCTATATTACTCTCATTTGCAAACAGGTGGTTATAAAAATGAATTAAAAAAATTAGAAGAAGCAGGTATCCTAAAATTTGTTTTTACTTTTCCTAAACAATAATGATTTTTTCTTAGAATATTGACAGTTTTTCTTGCATATGATAAGATAAAGCTACCAACAGTAAGTCCTATATCAGTGCCATTATCGAGGTAAGTGTCATGTGTTGGCATCGCTGCTAGGCTATTGGTAACTTAGTATAATTAGACCAATCTCTTGATTGGTCTTTTTATTTTACCAAAAAAAGAACCCACACCCTTACAGGCATAAGTCCTTTCAAATTTAACATTCTTGGTCTTATAATTAAGTCGCTCATATTAATCCTTCCTTTCGTTTTATCCATTAACACATAATAGTATGTAAAAATAATAAACAAAAAGCATCAATATGGCTTAAACAGGTGCTTGTAGACTTCGACAGTGTTAAAAGTCTACATTACGAAGCTGTGTAGACTTCTCGTAGACTTGACAACATCTGTTGTAAGATTTTTCTTTTTAAGAATAATATTTATAAAATAAAAAAGGACTTCCACATAAAATGGAAGTCCTAAAACCCGCATAAATAAAGAGTTTTTCTTAGAATCTACCTGCCTTAGCAGCTTCTTCTACGCTTACAGCTACAGCTACTGTAGCTCCAACCATAGGGTTGTTACCCATTCCGATAAGACCCATCATCTCTACATGAGCTGGTACAGAAGAAGATCCTGCAAACTGTGCATCAGAGTGCATACGTCCCATTGTATCTGTCATACCGTAGGAAGCTGGACCTGCTGCCATGTTATCTGGGTGAAGTGTACGTCCTGTACCACCACCGGAAGCTACGGAGAAGTATTTCTTTCCTGCTTCTAATCTTTCTTTCTTATATGTTCCTGCTACTGGATGCTGGAAACGAGTTGGGTTTGTGGAGTTACCTGTGATAGAAACGTCAACATTTTCTTTCCACATGATTGCAACACCTTCGCAAACATCGTTTGCACCATAACAGTTAACTTTTGCACGTAATCCATCAGAGTAAGATTTACGGAATACTTCTTTAACTGTGTTTGTGTATGGATCGTATTCTGTCTCAACAAATGTGAATCCGTTGATACGGGAAATGATCTGTGCAGCGTCTTTTCCAAGACCATTTAAGATAACACGTAAAGGTTTCTGACGAACTTTGTTAGCCTTTTCTGCGATACCGATAGCACCTTCTGCTGCTGCGAAAGATTCATGTCCTGCTAAGAAAGCAAAACATTCTGTATCTTCTTCAAGGAGCATTTTTCCAAGGTTACCATGTCCAAGACCTACTTTTCTGTTCTCTGCTACAGAACCAGGGATACAGAAAGCCTGAAGTCCTTCGCCGATTGCTGCTGCTGCTTCAGAAGCTTTTTTTGCACCTTTTTTAATTGCGATTGCTGCACCTACTGTATATGCCCAGCAAGCGTTTTCAAAGCAGATAGGCTGAATGCCTTTTACCATGCCGTATACATCAAGTCCTGCATCTTTTGTGATTTTCTCTGCTTCTTCTAAGGAAGCGATTCCATAGCTGCTTAATACGGAATTAATTTTATCAATTCTTCTTTCATATGATTCAAATAAAGCCATTCTTCTCTACCTCCTTAATTAGTCAATTACCTTGTCTGTTCTAGGGTCGATAATCTTAGCGGCATCATCAACACGTCCGTACTGACCTACAGATTTTGCCCATGCTGTGTTAGGATCATCACCTTTTTTGATGAAGTCTGTCATTTTTCCAAGATTTACAAACTGGTAACCGATAATTAAGTCGTCTTCGTCCAGAGCGATTCCTGTTACATAGCCTTCTGCCATTTCAAGGTAACGAGGTCCTTTCTGGAGAGTTCCGTACATTGTACCTACCTGTGAACGAAGTCCTTTACCAAGGTCCTCAAGTCCTGCTCCAACCTGAAGTCCGTCTTCAGAGAATGCAGACTGGGAACGTCCGTAAACGATCTGAAGGAACAGTTCTCTCATAGCTGTATTAATTGCATCACAAACAAGGTCTGTGTTCAGCGCTTCCATTACAGTCAGTCCTGGTAAAATTTCAGAAGCCATAGCTGCTGAATGTGTCATACCGGAACATCCGATTGTCTCAACTAATGCTTCCTGAATGATACCTTCTTTAACATTTAAAGTTAATTTGCAGGCACCCTGCTGTGGAGCACACCATCCAATACCGTGTGTAAAACCAGAGATATCTTTTACCTCTTTTGCTTTGACCCACTTTGCCTCTTCTGGAATTGGAGCTGCTCCGTGATGTACGCCCTGAGCCACTGGGCACATGTTCTGTACTTCTTGTGAGATAATCATGTTAGTACTCCTTTCGGTATAAATTGAGTTTTTCTAAAATAACTTACATTCCGTAAGTAATCCCTAAGTCAAGACGATTGCTTGTCTTCACAGTTTATTATTTTCTCACAAAAATTGCTTTTCGTCCATACCTTTTTTTAATTTTCGACATTTTTTTTGATATTTCTTTCACAATTCTTTGCGTTTTCTCGAATAAACTACTTTTTTATGCATTAGAACTATTCAAAAACAGGCAGGTATTATATAAATTTTACTTTAAATAAGAATCATACGAAGCTTTACAGGAAAAAATATATATGAAATTCAAGTCGAGCAGCCGCGAGACTTGGCGCGTGATTCTGGTCAGCGTAAGCTGACATATTCTTTACAGAATCACTGCGCATCCTCGCGGAGCGTTTATCTCAGTCGGAGATTGGACTCCCACTGAGACAAATTTGCTGTCACTCACCACCTGAAAGAGGTGGGAGTCTTCTCGACTGAGATAAAATTATTGGTCTGTTCCTTCACTTTCTATCTCATCACGATGAGCAGATGAGACATCTGCTTCAGAAGAACCTGTTGTTTGTTCTGTAGAGGAATCTGTAGAATTTTCATTTTTTTTCTGTTCGATTTTCTCAGCTTTTTGTTTTGCGTTCGCTTCTTTAAATATATTTTTCATTTTGATGACCGCTTCTTTTTCTGCATGATACCAGACAGTTTTACCATTCATATTTGTTATTGTAAAATATTCATCATAGATGACAAGTTTCATCGTATTGCCATGATGATAAAATGTATATTCCTTTCCGTTACCTATTTTCTTTGCTGCCTGTTTGCCCCATTTTTTCTTTGCTCTAGCTTCATTTGACTTCTTTTTATTCATCTGGTCAATATAGTTTGCAACAGAGAATGCAACTTCATTTTCATAACATTTTCCATCAGTATTTGTGATTAAAGGGGTATCTGCCATTCGGTGGAACAGCTTTGAGTTTGGATATCCATTCTTAAAGTGCAAAAATGCATCTCCGATCGCGGATGCATTATATGCATAATATACATTATTAGGCAAATCGGTAAATACGATATAGTTCCCGCCAAATATCATTATTTCATAAACAGCATTATCTTCATCATATAAAATATATTCATATCCCGGACCATATTTTTCTTTCACTTCTTCCGGTGTATATTTTGTTGTTTTGTCTGCTCTTAATGCGATTGATGTTGCAAGAGAAAAGACAGCTTCGTCTTCTACAAACTCACTTCCATTCATATTGTCAGCATAGCCTACTTCAAGTTTTACGAGATGATCTCTTGATATTTTTTCCAGATAATCACTTGCCCTTTGTTCATCCTCAGTCATATCATTTTCAGCATCTACCTTTGATTTTAAGGATTTATTTTCTTTTTTTAACTTTTTGTTTTCCTTTTTCAGTTCCTTATAATAGCTTGAAGAAAGTACCTTTTTCTTAGAAGCCTTACAGCCAGTAAGAGAGAGTACTAACACAATACTTAAAATAAGAACTGCATATATTCTTCTTCTCTCTACTTTCATCATATCTTTTAGTATTCTTCTTTCTTCACTATTTCGTTTTTATTTTTATAAATGGAATGATCTGCAACATATCCTCTTACACTGGATAACGGATAAATGTTACTGCGTCGTCCTACAATTGTTCCTGGATTTAAAATGGAACCACATCCAACCTCCACATAATCTCCAAGGATTGCTCCTATTTTTTTCATATGTGTTTCAATCTTTGTATCGTCTAAATGAATTTCTACTAACTTTTTATCAGACTTCACATTAGAAGTGATAGAACCAGCTCCCATATGTGATTTATAACCAAGTATAGAATCACCAACATAATTATAATGAGGAACCTGTACTTTATCAAATAAAATAACATTTTTAAGCTCTGTAGAATTACCGACAACTGCCCCTTCTCCTACGATAGCATTGCCTCTGATGAAAGCACAATGACGAACTTCTGCTTCCGGTCCAATAATTGCAGGGCCGTTAATGTATGCAGTTGGCGCAACGGTTGCTGTTTTTGCTACCCAGACATGCTCCTTGATCTCGTCATACTCGTCTTTTGGAAGAAGCATCCCCACTTCCATGATAAAATCATGAATCTTCGGAAGTATTTCCCAAGGATATGTGTTCTCCTCAAATAATACTGTTGCAATTGTTCTGTTAAAATCCTGAAATAATACCTTATTCTCTAATCGTTTCATTTCTTTTCCTGGCTGTATCAGCCTTCTCCTTTCTAAATTAATCCTCTCCATATAAAATAAATAAATCTAAACAACTACATAATAACAAATGCAGTAAATCAAATCAATCCCACATGAAATTTACTTTTATAAATTTATGATGGAGGGTTTGTATCTATAAATTCTAATCTCCAGTTATATCTTTTCGTTTTTTCATCCTTTTCATAATAAAAATAAGCGGAAAATTTATTCCCTCTTTTACTTACACAGCCACGAAATCCTACTTTCCCATGTTCTAATAAAATTTTTACCATTTCATAGGATACTTTTTTACCAAGAGAGGTGATAAAGCGATCATCTTTCCAAATGGCAAATTTACAGCCTTTTTTCCAGGCAGAACATCCAAATGCTCTGGCCGTTTCTATTACCGGCGCACCACACTCAGGACAAATACCAACTGGTTCTGTATGGAGAGGTTCGAGTATAACAGGACCTCCAAAGACAGTATCATTTTTTATTTTATCGACAGATTCTATAACGAACTGCTTTATCATCGAAAGGAAGTCGTCTTTTGTGAACTTCTTTTTTTCGATATCTGACAATGTTTTTTCCAGTCGTCCTGTGTATTCTAGATCAAAAAGTTCTCTTGCCGGAAAAGTTTCTACTAACATTTTTCCTAAATCTGTACAAGTCAGACTCTTTCCTTTTGCCTTAATATAGCCGGCATCTTTCAACTTTTTAATTGTCTCCGCACGTGTTGCTGGGGTTCCAATACTGAATCCACTTAAAATTGCCATCATCATCTGTTCTTCTTCTTTTTCTTCATATTTTTTTCCACAGGTTTCCATGACTTTAAGCAATGTTTTTTCCGTATGTGGCTTCGGTGGTTTTCTTTCGACTTCATTAATTTCAGACTTTATTAATGGTAAAATGTTTCCTTTTTGAACTGGTGGCAGAATTGTTTCTTTCGCATCGATTCCTTCAATTAATTTCCAACCGGGTTCTAATTGTACTTTACCTTTTGCAACGAACTCTCCTGGTATATCGGTTTCCTGCATCTTAATATGCAAAACAGTGTCTTCTGCTACCGCAATTGGCATAAACTGCGCTAAAAATCGATTTTTTACTGCTTCATATACAATTCTTTCTGATTCAGATAACTTTGCCGGCTGCATATATGTAGGAATAATAGCAGAATGGCTCTCTACTTTCTTGCTGTCAAAAATACGCTTTGTACTTTTAAACTGTATCATTTCTTCATACGGACAATTTTTCTTATGAATATTTAATACTTTAGCTGTTTTTTCTTTTAAACTCTCATCAAGAACAACACTGGCCGTTCTTGGATAAGTAATAAACTTTTTCTCATATAGCTGCTGCGCGGTTTTTAGGACCTTATCTGAAGTCCATCCTTTATATTTTGATGTCACATACCCCTGTAATCCAGATAGATTAAAAAGATAGGGAGGATATTCATTTTTCTTTGTTATCTTTTTAGAGACAACTTCTCCATTTCTGCCATGAATTTTTTCTTGAATTTCCTTTAATTCTTCTGGATTATCGAACTTCTCATTTCCTTTTACATAATAAATACTATCAAAATCTTTCTTTTCTTCTGTCTGAAAGATTCCTTTTAATTTGTAGTACTTTGTGACTTTAAAATCGGCAATTTCTTTATCTCTATCATAAATAATTTTCAAGGTCGGCATTAAGACTCTTCCAACATTTAGAAGACGGATATTTTGTTTGTTTCGATATTTCAAAGTGGCAACGGATGTCAGATTAATTCCAATAAGCCAATCCGCAATCTGCCTGCCAAATCCTGCATCCTGCAAGGACTTCATTTCCTCATTCGATTTTAGATTATTCAATCCTCTGTTTACCTCTTCCGCCGTCCATTCATTTAATAAAATTCGTTCTACTGGTTTTTGTGGAGAAATGTAATTGATAATTTCATCTGCAATGATCTGTCCTTCCCTGTCATCATCCGTTGCAGAAATAATTCCCTCTACATCTTTCCGTTCCATAAGATTTTTTATTGTATTCATCTGCTGAACAACACCACTGTCCGGTTTTTCTTTATTTTTTCCGTCTGATTTTATTTTATATAAAAACTTCTCCGGAATATATGGAAACTTTTCAATCTTCCAACTGCGCATTTCCGGGTCATAATCTCTAGCATCATAAAGCTGTAAAAGATGACCAAATGCCCAGGTAATTACATAATATTCGCCTTCAAAATATCCATTTTTCCGGGAAGAAGCGGTGGCATCTGCAATATTTTTTGCCACAGACGGTTTCTCCGCTATTATTAACTTTTTCATCTGATTCCCTCTTTCTGGATTAAAAATACAACGGAAACTACTATATCATAATTTTTTTATTCTGTGAACCTTAGAGAATTATCCCCTTTTCTCCTTTTTTAAAAAATGCTATACTAATATTAATGATCTTACCCTATAATCAAGTACATTAAATTAGGAGGAATGACTATGACACCAAAACAGAAAGCCTGGGCAATACAGGCAGAACATGTGATAAAACAGATGGAACGTAGACACTTTAATGCTTACTATTGTTCTACAAAGGAAGAGGCTTTATCAAAGGCACTCTCCATCATTGAAAAAGGGGCTGTAATTGCTAGCGGCGGTTCCGCTACAATAGAAGAAGTAGGACTGCTTAATTACATAAAAACCCATTCAGAAGAATATACTTTTATTGACCGCAGTATTGCAAAAAATGAGGAAGAAAAAAGACAGATTCACGCAAAAGCAATTCTGTCTGATTATTATCTTATGAGTACAAATGCATTCACCATGGATGGACAGCTTGTCAATATTGATGGAAACGGCAATCGCGTCAGCGCACTTTGCTATGGGCCAAAACATGTAGTAATTATTACTGGTATGAACAAACTGACACCATCTGTAGAAGATGCATATAAACGAATCCGTCAGGATGCCTGTCCTCCAAACTGTGTACGTCTTGGACTTCCAACTCCATGCAGTAAAACTGGTGTTTGTGGCGACTGTATGTCTGCTTCTTCTATCTGCGACTTATTTGTCACTACAAGAATGTCACGCTATCCTGACAGAATCCATATCATTATGGTTGGAGAAGAATTAGGTTATTAAAATTCTTTTTTCTTTGAAAAGTTTTTTGCGAGGGTGTGAATCAGTTTATCAAAATCAAGCGGTTTTGCAATATATTCATTCATTCCGGCTTTTTTGGCTGCAATCACATCCTCATTAAATACATTTGCCGTTATCGCAATGATCGGGACGGTTTTTGCATCTTTTCTTTTTAATTTTCGAATCTCCTGCGTTGCCGTAAGCCCATCCATAACCGACATCATCACATCCATTAATACCGCATCAAAATAATTTTCCGAAGACTGTTTAAAGCATTCCAACGCTTCTAAACCATTTTTTGCAACAGAAACTTTTCCACCTGCATCCTCTAAAATATACTGTGCCACCTCAAGATTCAACTTATTATCTTCTACCAGAAGAATTCTCATTCCTTCGATCGTAACTTCTTCTGTATCTTCTTTTTCTATACAAACGGTATCTAACTTCACAGGAAGAGTAATAATAAAGGTCGTTCCCTCTCCCTTTACTGTATGAAGAGTAATACTACCTTTCATCTTACTTATAAGATTTTTAACAATGGACATACCAAGCCCTGTCCCTCGATAGCTGGAACGATTTTCAGCATCTTCCTGCGCAAATGGTTCAAAAATATGCTCTGCAAACTCTTTACTCATACCGATTCCGGTATCTGAAATAATAAATTCAAAATGCACATCTTCTTCATCACAGGATACTTCTTTTACGGAAAAAGTAATGATTCCCCCTGCATCTGTATATTTTATTGCATTACTTATAATATTAACTAAAATGGAACGCACATAATTTGGACTTCCGCATACATAAGGGTGAATAATCTCATTATCTACATGCTGTTCTAATTTTACGCCCTTTTCAGAAGCAATAATTCGCTGAACAGCCAATGTACTATCTACTAAGCTTGCAATATCAAATGGCTCTTCTATAAGCTGAATATCACCGGTTTCAAGCTTGGACATATCTAATATATCATTCGTAATCGATAAAAGCTGATCCGCTGCTCCTCTCATTTTAGAAAAACATAAATCAATATTTTCCGGATCTTCAAGATGTGACTGTGCAATATCTAACATACCCATCATTCCATTAATAGGTGTTCGAATATCATGAGACATCCTTGATAAAAACTCTGACTTTGCCCGGACTGCCATTTCCGCATCCTCTGTTTTTTTCCTAAGAAGACGTTCCTGATTATGAATAAACATAAGTAAAATTGTGATCGTTAATGCCGCATTGGCCCATGGTAGATTATCAAAAAAACATTGCAAGATACTTCCGATAAAAAATGGAACAATATAGTAAATAGATTCCCATAAAATCTTTCTTTTTTCTAAATCCTTCTCAGTGCAAAGTCTCCATCCACTTAATATGATAGAAACTACATTATAGACATTCGCCAGTATTAAAATCACAGAAAAGCTATATATCTCTCTTTTCCAATAAGATATAATTAAAAGTATCGCCAGCAAATCAATCGGTATATGTAGCAAAAACAGAGAACACCGATTTTTAAACACATCCGAACCATACATATTCTCACTGTAATAAAAAAGAAAAAAGGAAATAAAGGCTATTGAAATAAGAAAAACCGCATCTAACACATACAAAATCGCCGGTCCGGCAATATATTTTAACAACATCCCAAAAGCATCTGAAAGATCACAGACACAAACTGCAAGCAGTAAACGAAAAATCCACCTCTCGGTCTTTCCAAACCCTGGTGTTCTGCTAAGCACATATACCAGAATATTATTGATCAGCATCATTAAAAAAACTGTGTATATATAGTTTATTTTAAATACTTCCATTTCGATACCTCATTTTGAAAAACACTTTTTTACAATTTATAATAACATATAATAATACAAATTTCTATATAAAATATTTTTTTACTTTCTCTTATAATTTATTTAAATACTAATTTATAGATTTCGTATAGACGAAAAAAGAAACAATACCATATCCCATCTGCTCTGTAGTCGTTGTGTTTAAAATGCTCGTTCGCATCTTAAACACGCTCCGAAGCCGCATCTGGGAT
>ERZ773260.1607-NODE-1607-length-28654-cov-9.874856_pt1 | contig 28654 bp, 25 predicted proteins | sample MGYA00511387_ERZ773260 | MGnify/ENA primary metagenome ERZ773260 (study PRJEB29015, sample SAMEA2737745) | human gut metagenome | biome: human gut; feature: human-associated habitat; material: faeces | place: China | collected 2012 ... | reverse complement strand
GAGAATAGCCCTTTCCGCAAATGAAAGAATAGCTGAATTTCTTGATTTTGCTATTTAAGCCAAGTTTGCTTATGTCAACAAGCTGACGCGGCGCGTTCTCCGCATATTTTTTCTAACAGTTGAAAGGAAGTTGTTCCATGAAAGCAACACGGGCTCTTGTCCTGTTCTTGCTGACTGTTCTTCTCTGCCCGGCGCTGGCCAGCGCCGGTACGCTCGGCCCCGCGCTCAATTACGAGGAGCTGCTGGACATGGTGCGCCGCGCGAAGGACGGCGACATTCTGCTCGTCTCCGGCGAAATGACCGCGACGGAGGAGGCCATCTCCTCCCCCGCGCTGCTGCAAATCTCCGGCGACGGCAGGGCCGTTCTGCATCGGCTGCACATCAGCGACTCCTCCGTCGTCCTCTCCGATGTGGAGCTGCGGGATTCCCTGACGATTTCCGGCATATCCAACGTCGAGCTGCGCACCGTCCGCGTTGAGGGCGCACCGGGTCAAAGCGGCCTGTCTCTGGTCGGCGGCGGCACGCTGCTGATCGACGGGGATTGCGAAATCACCGGCGGCGAGGGCGCGACGGGCGTTTCCGTCAGCCAGCGCGGCGGCGATTTGTATGTCAGCGTCGAGGGCAGCATTCGCGGCGGCGAAGGCGGCGGCAGCGGCATGGAGGTTTCCCCGCTGAGCGAATACGGCACGATGATGCTCGCCGGAACCATTCGCGGCGGCAACGACGCGATGATGGGCGGCACGGGGCTGAACTTGTTCGGCCTGAGCGGAAACGCCTTCATCACCGTCGCGGGCAGCGTTCGCGGCGGCCGGGGCGCGGCAGGCGGCGCAGGCATGCAGGTCGTCTCCATCGGCGACACGGTTTCCATCGGCGTAAACGGCGAGATTCGCGGCGGCAGCGGCGACGAATACGGCGGCAACGCGTTGATCGTGATGGACGCGGTAGGCGCATCCGCCGTCAACCTGAGCGGCATGCTCATCGGCGGCGACGCAAGCGCGCAGTCCGGCGAACCGGGGCAGTCGCTGCTGGTCATCGGCGACAGCGTGGCGCACACGCGCGTGGCCAACTGCATGCTGCAGGACGGCGAAAACACGTTCGCCTACAACAAGGCCATCACGCCGCTGCCGGAGATCACCTCCTCGGTGGACGCGGTCGAGCCGATGGCCACCCCTTCGCCCGCGGTGACGCCCACGCTTGAACCCACGGCTTCGCCCGAATCCACGATTTCGCCCGAACCGATGGCTTCGCCTGAGCCCACGGCTTCGCCCGAGCACACGCCTATCCCTACAGACGAGCCGACCGCCTCGCCGGATATCCCCGTCGAGACGGAAGCGCCCGCTGAAACAGAAGCGCCTACCGAAACGGAATCCCCCGTCGAAACGGCGCTTCCGGCGGAAGGCGCGGCGGGCTGAGCGCGCTTTCACGCATTTTTCGGCCAATCAAAAGAGGATCGCTTTCCCCGAAAGGAGGAGCGACCCTCTTTTTGTTTAACGCGACAGGCGCTTACGCCTCGTCCTTGTGCGCTTCCTCGAGCTCGTCCACGTCGTTGACCGGCGGCTTGAGCCCCTCGATGGTGATGTGGTTCTTCTGCGCGTAATCCCACAGCGCGGCATGAACCGCCTGCTCGGCTAGCAGCGAGCAATGCACCTTGACCGGCGGCAGACCGCCCAGCGCCTCCATCACCGCCTTGTTGGTGACCTCCAGCGCCTCCTGCACCGACTTGCCGATAATCATCTCGGTCGCCATGGAACTGGTCGCGATGGCCGCGCCGCAGCCGAAGGTCTTGAACTTCGCGTCGCGCACGATCTGGTTCTCATCAATATCCAGGAAGATGCGCATGATGTCGCCGCACTTGGCGTTGCCGACCGTGCCCACGCCGCTGGCGTTATCAATCTCGCCCACATTGCGCGGGTGCATGAAATGATCCATCACTTTTTCGGTATACATAATCTCATTACTCCTCTGAACTTACTTCTTCGCGATAAAATCCGCGTAGAGCGGGGACATGCTCCGCAGGCGCGGGATGATCTCCTTGAGCTGATCGACGACGAAATCCGCGTCCGCCATCGTCGTCTCCTCGCTGAGGGACAGGCGCAGCGAACCGTGCGCGATCTCGTGCGGGCAGCCGATGGCCAGCAGCACGTGCGACGGATCCAGTGAGCCGCTGGTGCAGGCCGAGCCGCTGGACGCGCAGATGCCCTGCGCATCGAGCAGCATCAGCATGCTCTCGCCCTCGATGAAGCGGAAGCAGAAGTTGACGTTGCCCGGCAGGCGGTTGGTGCGATGGCCGTTCAGCTTCGCGTAGGGGATTTCCGCCTCGATGCGGGCGATCAGGTGATCGCGCACCGCGGCGACCTTCGCCATCGCGGTTTCCATGTTCTCCGCGGCCAGCTGCGCCGCCTCGCCCATGCCCACGATGCCCGGCACGTTGCTCGTGCCCGCGCGGCGGTTCTTCTCCTGCGCGCCGCCATCCATAAACGGCACGAGCTTCACGCCCTTGCGGATGTAGAGGAAACCCACGCCCTTCGGGCCATGGAACTTATGCGCGCTGACGGAAAGCAGATCGATATGCATCTGCTCGACATTAAGCGGGATGTGGCCGAAGGCCTGCACTGCGTCGGTGTGGAAGATCACGCCGTGGCGCTTGCAGACCGCGCCGATGGCCTCCAGCGGCTCGATCGTGCCGATTTCGTTGTTCGCCGCCATGATGGAGACGAGCACGGTATCCGGGCGAATCGCGGCCTCGACCGCTTCCGGCGCGACGACGCCATCCGCATCGACCGGCAGAACGGTCACCTCAAAGCCCTCGCGTTCGAGCGCCTTGGCGCTGTGCAGGATGGCGTGATGCTCAATCGCCGAGATAATCAGGTGACGCCCCTTTTTCTCGTTGGCGCGCATCGTGCCCTTGAGCGCCCAGTTGTCGCTCTCCGTGCCGCCGCTGGTGAAGAAAATCTCCGCGCTCGTCGCACCGATCACGTCGGCGACCTGCTTGCGCGCCTTCTCCATCGCCGCGTTGCTGGCGTGGGTAAAGCTGTATGTACCGGCCGGGTTGGCATATTGCTCCGTCAGATACGGCATCATGGCCTCAAGTGCCCTGCCGCTGAGCCGCGTTGTCGCGGCGTTATCCATATAGATCACGAAAAATTCTCTCCCATCTATCTTGTCGTTCATTCCATGCGTCGATCCGGCGTTACAGGCATGCGCCCGTGTGCCCCGCCGAAACGCTTTCGCCCTCCGGGATGAGATCGCACAGGGTCACGCCGTCAATAACGCTGTTGATGGCGCTGTATACCTTGGAAAACACGGCATGGGACGGGCAGACGCCGCTTCGCGTGCAGGCGTGTCCATCCACGGAAACGCACTCGGCCGGGGCGAGATCGCCCTCCGTCGCGCGCAGGATCATGCCGACGGTGATCTGCTCGGGGCTCTTGGCCAGGTGATAGCCGCCCTGCGCGCCGCGAATGCTGCGCAGAAGGCCGCTCCGGGTCAGCACGCTGATGATCTGCTCCATGTATTTCCCGGATATATCCTGCCGCTGGGCGATTTCGCGCACGCTCACCGGCATTTCGCCGTCGTGCTGCGCCACATCGACCATGATGCGCAGAGCATACCGACCCTTGGTTGAAATCATCATGCACAGTCCCTCCAGTTCTCACTCGATGCACCCAGTATAGCACTCATATCATACTTCGTCAATAGGATTTGAGGGATTTTTCGTTTTTTCAGCGCTCAGCCCTTCAAAAGGGCTTCATACACCCCGTCGCTGGCGCGCTTGGCCGCCTGTTCGAGCGGAAGCCCGCTGGCCAGCGCATCCAGCAGCAGCGCGCAGAAGCGGTCGCCCGTGCCCCAGTGCTCGCCGGGAATCCGCCGGAACGGGACACGAAAGCGCCTGCCCGTGCGCGCGTCCTTCCCCGCCACCGCATCGCCCGCGCTGGTCACCAGCACGCTCGTCTGCGCCCCGCCGAGCGCATCGAGCAGCGCATCGACATCGGCGTTTTCATACGGCTGCCCCGCCATCAGGCAGGCCTCCGTCAAATTCGGCGTGATGATATCGGCATGGCGAATGAGCCGCGCCATCGCCTCGGCCTGTTCCACGCTCACGCTGTTGTAGCGCCTGCCGTGATCCCCCAGAATCGGATCGACCACGACGGGCACGCCGCGCGCGCGCGCCGCATCCGCCACCCGGCAGAGCTTTTCCGCCTGCGCCAGCCCGGTCACATAGCCGATGTAGAGCAGATCATACGAGAGGCCGAGCGCCTCCCACGTTTCCAGCGCCTCAAGCAGATAATCGGTCGTATCCGCAATCGCCGCCCTGCCCAGATTGAGCGTGTTGGAAATCAGCGCCGTCGGAAGCGCCAGAACCTCGTGGCCGCGGTTTTCCAGCTCGCCCGTGAGCATGCGCAGGGCGACGCGGCTGCGACCCGTCAGGTCGCCCAGAAGCAGAATGGTCATAAAGGGATGGCCTCCTATTTCAAAAGAACGCCTCGCAGGGAGGCTCAACAATTTTTGCTCAACCATCATAGCATAAAACCGCGCGAACCTCAAGCGCGCCGTTTGCCCCGCGCGAAAGCAGCCGCTCCGCTTGAAACGCCCGCTTTTTTGTTGTATGATAAGGACAGACCAACAGCGAGGTGAACGCCATGATCCCTTATTCCATCATGCACCTGAACCGGCGCGTGGCCTCCGTTCGCGCGGACGGCACCTGCACGGTGTATTATCCCTCGTTCATGCCCTACAACCTCTATCTGGAGCAGGGGGACGACATGGACACGCGCCTGAACAACATCAGCAATTTTGAGCATTGGTGCGCCTCGCGCGTGCTGACGCTCGACCGGGCGTATGCCAAGGAAATTCTCAACGCGCTGGGCAAAAAGCAGGCCGTCACCGACCGGGATCGCGCGCAGATCGCCATCGCCTACCACGCGCTGACGCTCACCGACGTCTATTGGGTCAAGGCGCACAAAGAAAAGCTGACGTTTGAAGCCGTCAGCCTGTTTCACCATTCGCTCTCGGATGCATTTGTGGATGTTTCGCTCCGCGGTCTTTCACTCACGGTGCAAAACGCATCGCTCCTCGACCCGGCCGACGCCGCCGGGGACGTCGCCACGCAGGGCGTTGCGCCCAAAGCGTGGGTGCGGCGCGACGGAGTTTTCTGGCTCTACAAGGACGGCTCGCCAAGCGAAGTTCACAACGAGCTGCTCGCCAGCCGAATCGCCCAGTGCTTCGCCGTCGATCAGGTGCGCTACGAGGCCAAAACCTATCGGGGCGAGCCGGTCAGCGCCTGTCGGCTGGTGACCTCGGAGGCGCGCAGTCTGGTCAACATCGAATCCGTGGATATCTACGCGGCCAACCGCGACACGACCGCGCACAGCATCGTCATGCGGCGCGATCCCTACGGGTATCACATGATGAACATCGTCGATTACCTCGTCGGCAACACGGACAGGCATTGGGGCAACTGGGGTTTTTGGGCCGATAACGCCACCAACCGCCTGACGAAGCTCTATCCCCTGATGGATTTCAACCGGGCGTTCGGCGCATACGATACGCTTGAAGGGGCGCGCTGCCAGACCGCTCCCACGCCTCAGAGCCAGATGGAGGCGGCGCTTTGCGGCGTGCGCCAAATCGGCCTAAACCAAATCGCCCCCATCCCGGATGACTGGTTTGACTGCGCCGACCGGCGGGCGATGCTGCACCGCCGCCTTCGCGCGCTGCAAGATGAAGCCTGACGCAAACGCTTGCCAATTTTCCGGCTCTGTGCTATACTATGGTCGAGCTTTTTTCGAGGGAGGGAGTCGCATGGCGCGCGCAAAGGGCATCAAGCCGATGGCACAGAACAAAAAAGCGTTCCACGATTACTTCGTCGAAGAACGGCTGGAATGTGGCATGGAGCTCAAGGGCACCGAGGTCAAGAGCATGCGTCAGGGGCGGATGAACCTCAAGGAGAGCTTCGCCATCGTCAAGGACGGCGAGGTGCTCGTCTGCGGCATGCACATCAGCCCCTACGAGCAGGGCAACATCTTCAACACCGACCCGCTTCGGCAAAAGAAGCTGCTGCTGCACAAGAGCCAGATTCGTCATCTCGCGCAGGAGGTCGGCAAGATGGGCTATTCGCTCATCCCGCTTCAGGTGTATTTGAAGGACGGGCGCTTCAAAATGGAGCTGGGGCTTTGCAAGGGCAAAAAGCTGCACGACAAGCGCGACGACATGGCGGCTAAGGATGCGCAGCGCGACATTCAGCGCGCCCTGCGCTCGAAGAACCGCGGGGACGATTGAGCGCGTTTGCGCCGATTTGTATGGGGGTGTACTGGTTTCGACGGGATTGTGGGCGGTCAGGTAAGCGAGCCGTGGCCCCGAGCCACGTAAAAATCGGGAAATTAAAAATGAACTGACAATAACGATTATTGCCTCGCGGCCTAATTAGGCTGCGCGTCGGCCCGATGATCCCGCTGCATCGGAATCCGGCGTCATTTAGCGGGCCATGTTCCTGCCTAAGCTTTGCAGCATGAACACATTATGAAGCTACTGAATCCCTGAGCCCGTTCGTGGGCGCTGGGAAGAGGGAATGTTAAAACGCGAACTGCGCTCGGAGAAAGCTCGGCTGTCGCTTTTTCGGACAGGAGTTCGATTCTCCTCACCTCCACCATTTTTGTCTGAAAGTGATAGCTTTCAGACTTTTTTATTGTCTGTTTTGCATAATTTTACATCCAAAAGGGGAAGCAAAGGGGAATTCATCCCCTATTTTGCTTCCCTGCGTTAAAGCAGTAAGCGTCAGCCCCGCTGACGTCATTCACCCAAAGCCCAAACTCAAAAAATCCGAACGTCATCCCGATTGAGGATGGGTTCGGATTTTTTCGTTCTATAAGTGCAGAATCTCTTTCCGCTTGACCATATATTGAATCATCAAAAACACGCAGCAAGCCAGCCATGTCGCCGGTTCCACCCAGCACGCGCCCGCATAGCCAAAGCGCGGCACAACGGCAAACGCCGCCGCAATCTTCATCACCAGCTCAATGCACGAGGAAACCACCGGCACAATGTGCATCCCCAGTGCCTGCATTGCCTGCCGCATTGTGACCAGATAGGCCAGCGGCAGAAACAGCGCCGCGCTCGCCCGCAGGGACATCGTGCCATAGCGCAGCAATTCAGCGTTGCTTGTGCCGATGAGCAGCCGCAGCAGCTCCGGCCCAAGCGTGACCATGACGACCATGGCCGCCGCCTCCCAGATCAGCGCCATCAGAACGGTTCGATTCAGCCCCCGCTTCACCCGGTCATACGCCTGCGCGCCGCAGTTCTGGCTGATAAAGACCGCACCCGCCGTGCCGAGGTTGCTCATCGGCGCGCCGGTCAGACTGAGAATTCGTCTGGCGCTGGTGTGCGCCGCCATCACGGTTTCGCCCAGTGTATTGATGGCGCGCTGCATCGTCAGCGAGCCAAGCGCGTAAACCGAATTCATCAGCCCCATCGACAGGCCGGACGCCGCCATTTGCGTCCATAAGCCGGCCGGCGCGCGAAAATCCGCCTTGCGTGGCAGGAACGGCTTAAACGCGCGCGCGATATACGCCATGCTCAGCAGCGCCGAAATGCACTGCGCGATCAGCGTCGCCAGCGCCGTGCCCACCACGCCGATGCGCAGCACGACGACAAACAGCGTATCCAGCGCGATATTGAGCATGCAGGAAATCGTCAAAAAGACAAGCGGCATGCGTCCGTTGCCCAGCGAGCGCATAAAGCTGGCGCACATGTTATACAAAATGGTCACCCCGACGCCGCCGCAGACAACGGCCGCATAGCGCATCGCCTCATCGAAGACACTCTCCGGCGTATTGAGCAGGCGCATCAGCGGCTCGATGCCGATCATCACGCCGAGGGTCAGCAGCGCCCCCAGCCCCACGCCGAACATCAGCATCACGGCCGTCGCCCGGCGCAGCTTATCCATCTTCTGCGCACCGTAAAGCTGACCGATAATGATGCCGCATCCGTTGCACATTCCGTTGGCAAAATTGATCATCAGATCGTTGAGCGACGTGGACGCACCAATCGCCGCAATCGCCGCGTCGCCGATAAAGTGACCCGTAATCATCGTGTCGGTCAGCGTATAAATCTGCTGCATCATCTGCCCAATGAGCAGCGGCAGCGTAAACCGCAAAATGAGCTTCACCGGGCTGCCCCGCGTCATGTCTACGGCGGCCTGACGTTCTCGCCCCGTCATCGCATTCCCTCGATTCTCCGATCAGCCGCGCACTTCCCGTAAAACGCGCAGCGCCACATCCGGGTAGTTGGAAATGATGCCGTCGCAGTCCATCTCTGCCATCCGGCGCAGATCCGCTTCCTCGTTGACCGTCCACACGTTGACCGAAAGCCCCAGCCTATGCGCCGCTTCCACCTCGCCCGTCACAAACGTCGGCTCGCTGAAATGCGGGTGCAGCGCCTGAACGCCAAGCTGTCTGGCGTAATCCCACGGCTGATAGAGCATCGCGTCGTAGAGCAATCCGCAGACCGCATTCGGGTCGAGCCTGCGCACTTTAAGTAGGCTGTAATGGTTGAAGGAGGAATAGATCGTTTTCTCCCTCATGCCTGCCTTTTCGACCGCCTCGAGCGTCTTTTCCTCAAGCGCAGGAAACGCCGCGCGGCTGTTTTTCAGCTCAATGTTGACAGACAGCCCGCGCTCGTGCAGCAGCGCCAGCACATCCTCGAGCAGCGGCGCCACGTCTCTCTCCGTCGCATCCACCGCGTGAATCACCGGCATCCGGCAAAGCTCGGCGTAGGTATAATCCGCCACCGAACCCGTAAAGCCCGTCAGGCGGCTCAATTCGTCGTCGTGAAAGACGACCAGACGGCCGTCCTTTGAAATCTGCACGTCCAGCTCCACGCCGTCGGCGCCCATATCCGCCGCCAGCGTAAACGCGCGAAGCGTGTTTTCCGGCGCATAGCCGGACGCGCCCCGATGCGCATAAATCTTCTGCATATCGTTACCCCTTTCAGTCGCCCACAAATGCAGCCAGTTTTCCCGGCCGGTTAAAACAGAAGCCCTGCCACCCCACATACATCGCGCCCTCGATATTGGCGGGCGTGTCGTCGATAAACAGCGTGCGGCTCGGCTCAACACGATAGGTGTTCGTCAGAAATTCATAGATGTCCGCGTTCGGCTTGAGCAGCCCTTCGCGCGCAGAAACGACCTTTCCCTCGAACAGGCCAAAGAAATCGAACCGGCTTTCAACCGTCGCAAAGGATTCCTTCTGATAGTTGGAGAGCACAAACACGCGCTTGCCGTGCGCCAGACAGCTTTTGACCGCCTGAACGCCCTCTTCGATCGGACGCGTAAAATCCAGCCAGTTTTCCATGAAGCGGCGAATCATCGGTTCGAGCGACCGATCGCGCCCGGTCATATGTCCGATTGCCTGCTGAACGGTGAGCGTCCCCCGATCCATCATGTTCCAATACGGCGTTTTGATGATCTTTTCCATCAGCTTTTCATGCAGCTCGGTCTCCCCCGGAAAAAAAGCCTCCAGCTCCTCCTCCGGCGAATAGGAGAGCAGCACGTTGCCCACGTCAAAAACCACCGCGTCCAGCTCGTCCCACGGCATTGTTTCGTATCGGTCGTCAAGCGTCCACATCGTCATCGCTTTTCTCCCTGTTCATCGGCTGGTCAGGATCGTCCGCACCGCGCCGCAATCCGTCTGCGCCGCGAATTCGTATGTCGTCAGGTTTGCGCGCAGGCTCGCGCGGCTCCCGTCCTTTTCCCAGATGATTTCCAGTTGGTCGTTCTGCGGCTGGCGCACGGTCATGTCCGCGTCGAAATCGAACGCCGGGCAGGTGTTGCGCATCCGAAGCAGCGCAAGCTGATCGCGCACCACATCCTTTTTCAGCGCGTCCGCCACCGCGTCCCGCGTCAGGTTCGTGCGATTGATCTCCTTATGCGCCGCTTCGCCGCCGCGGCGAACGGCTTCCAGATCGTTTTCACCCGCAAACAAATCCAAATACCAGACCTGCGGCTTGCCCGGCATGAACAGTTGAATCGCGCGCGCGAGCAGCATTTTCCGCTCGTCCGCGCCCAGCGCGCTGAAATACGTGCAGTTGACCTGATAATAGACGTTCTTCGCACCGTGCAGATTTTTAATCATGCCGCCGCGGCTGACAATCAGCGCGATCAGCTTCTCAATCGCTTCGTCGCTGAGCAGCCCCTTCAAATCCAGCATCGGGATTCCGTCATGGCAGCCGAGCATGTTCACCGTGCGGATGTTTTTTTCCCTGAGTTCCTCCGCCCAGCGCATCAGCCGCGTGCCGTCGTGGTTCTCAATCGCGTCAATCACCAGCCCCGGCAGGAAAAAGTCGTAGGTCATATAGCCCTTTCGAGCGACCTTTTCATAGGTTCCCGCCGCATAAGGGTCATGGATCTCCGGCAAAAGGGTCAAACCATGCGAATCGGCCATTTGGCGAATGCGTTCCAGCGTGTCCCACGTGTCCGGCTCGTTCATAAAATTGCGCAGCCCCGGCGTTTTGGGCGCATAGGCAAACGCATCCAGCCGCACAATCGCCGCGCCGTATTCGGCCAGCTTGCCCAGCACACTGTCATAATACGCCCAGACCCGCTCGCTTTTCAGGTTCAAATCCATCTGACCAAGATATTTCCGCCGCATTTCCAGCAGTTGAACGCATGCCTCGCGGTAGCGCTCAAAGCCCGTGAAATCCAGCTCCTGCGGCTTCTGCCCGGCCTCCAGCCCCGCGTCAAGCCGCGCGGCCAAAACCGTCGCCTCGCCATACTGCATATCCGAAGCGCGCATCAAATCCTGCGCATCGACCGGGTCATAGCGAACCTGCTGATAGAACGTGTTCCAATACGGCACATCGCGCCCATCCGGCAGGCGAACCATCAGAATCGGCAGCCCCGGCTTGCGGAAGAACATGCCTCGAATGTATTTTTCTTCCGGCTGGATGTATCCGGCGTCAGTCATTTCGCCGCACCCCGCCCAGAATTGATTCCAATCAATGAAAAAATCGCGATACGGCGATGCGTCGCCGTTTTTTAAAATATCCTGAAACTGCGGCGAAAGCACGGAAAGGTGGTTCAATATAAAATCCAGCTTGAGATCAATTCCGTTCTCTTTCAGCCGCTTCACGTCTTCCGGCGCGGCGAGCATGCGGTTCAGATCATAGCTGATGACCGAAAAACCGCGATCCAAATCCGTGTTGAACACGCTCGGCAAAATGTAAAACGACCGGAATGCATCCGCGAACGCTTCGCTTTCCAATAGCTGCGCAATATCGGATAACGTGCCGCCGAGGCTGTCCGGATATGCGTTGAGCATTGCTCCGCCATTCATGGCCTTTTTCCTCCGCTCATTCCGTCTCACGCCGATACGCCGAATAGGTGATTTTCTTGCCCTCGCGGGAGAGAATCACCTGCGCCTTCCACGCCTGGCTGTCCAGCTTACGCTGCTCGATGTTCAGCACCATCGTGGTAAAAGCGCTGTCCGTCTGCGCGTCGCGGTTGCGCAGGCGGCGATGCTCCAGCGTCTGCATCGGCGTGCTGTTCAGGTAAATCGGGATATCCACGCCCTTCAAAAAGTCGCTGTTCGCGTGCGTCCACTCGATCACCATCACGCGTGTCGTGGTGAAATCCACCGTTTCATACCAAATCGCGGTTTCCTCGCGTCCCATCCGCTTGAGCGGAATGTGTTTTTCGCCGCGCTTGAAGCGCGCGATGATGTCGTTGACCTCGTCAAAGTCAATTTCCTCCGGCGTGCCCAGATAGCCGCTCAGCGCCTGCGCGCCGGCCTGCTGATACGTCTGCATCCACGGCAGCTTCCGCGCCGTTTCCGGTTCCGCGTCCGCATCCGCCTGCCAGAGTTCGCGCAGAACGACGGCTTTTTCGTCGCTGTATTCGCCACTGGCCAGCATCCCGCGCAGGCCGCCCATGCGGAACAGACGCAGCCGCTCCGCGTCGTTGGCCGCCGGAATTCGACGGGGATAGTTGTCGCCGCTCATGATGTATGCGCCGATCCCCGCCCGGTTGAGCGCGTAGCCCAGAACGGAGGCCATGACCGTCTTTCCCGATCCGCTGCCGCCGCATACGCCGATGACCACGCGGCCGCCCGCGCTCTCCTCCAGCCGCCGCTCCAGCGTCCCCTGAATGGCTGAAAGCACGGTCTTTGCCCGCTCGATATTATCCTGACCGATGGTGACGCCGTCCCCCGGCATATCGCCGTGCGGAATCTGCTCCGGCACATCGAGCGCATCGATGTCGAGCATCCTCAGCATCTGCATCGCAATTCCCCCTTATCGCACTCTTCTGTCGCTCTTTTCCGCTCATCTCGGCAGCGGTTCCCGGCTCGTCGGCGCATCGCCGAAGAAGAACATCGCATCCTGCAAGTCGGTTTCGAGCATCGTGCCCTTTTTGACATAGTCCATGGCGCGCGCCAGCATCGCGCTGCGGTCGTATTCCACCGCGCCGAATCGAATGTCGCCGTCTTCAATGAGCATATAATGGGCGCGCTTATCCCGGTCGTCCGGCCTGCGATAGGACGCCGAACCGGGATTGAGCCACAGGCGGTCGTTATCCAGCCGATGCACGAGCCTGCGGTGCGTATGCCCGAAGATCATGCGTCGCTCCGGTCTGCTCTCGCCCGCGTACCACACGCGCCAGAACGCGTCGAACGTCTGCACGCTCTCCGGCATGTCGTAGCTGTTATCCAGCATTTGATGCTGCATCAGGTAGGCAGCGCCGTCCGCCTCAAAGCTCATGTGCTGCGGCAGCGCGGCCAGAAACGCGATGTCTTCATCCGTCACCCGTTCGCAGTTGTCGTGCACCCATTTGTAGCGATTCGTCCCCCGGAACGCATCCACCTCGCCCGAAAACAGGATGTTGAGCAGATGTCTGTCGTGGTTGCCCATGACGCAGTGCGCGCCGTGTTCCCGAACCCAGCCGATCGCCTCGTGCGGATCCGTGCCGTAATCCACGTAGTCGCCCGCGCAATAGATGGCGTCCACCGCGCCCGCGTCCTTTTCAATCGCCCGAAGCGCCGCGATATTCGCATGAATATCGGAGAGAATCAATAAACGCATCGGCTTTTGTCGTCCTTTCTTATTCGTCCTTCGGCCCCGGATAGGCGCTGCCGCCCGCCGCGACATATCCGCCGGAATGTCCCTGCTCGTCCCCGGCAATCCAGAAAGCGAACAGATCCGCCGCGATCAGTTCAAACCGAATCCTGAAAACCCGTCCCCGAAGCGCGGAAAGGTCGCCGCCGCGGAAGACGAGCTGGCGCTTTGTGCTGTCGGCAATCATCGGCACGCAATCCGCAAAGGAATAACCGGGAATCGGCCGCCCTTCCTCGTCTTCAATCTGCGCGCGGACAAAGCCCTCCGTCGCGTTCGCGTTGATGAACAGCAGCCGCCCTTCCTCAAAGCGCATCTTGCGGGTCAGCATGAACTGCCTCGTTCCGTTGGCATGGAGCGACGCGAAACCGTCCCGGCGAAGCCGCGCAAAGCCGGTCGCCGCGCCGCCGTACAGATTTCCGTTTTCCGCCGAAGACGCGCCGCTGAATCCCGCAATCGGGAAAGCCAGTTCCTCCGGCGAGACAAGGCACAGCCCGCCGCAGGCATGCAGGTAGCCGCGCGCCCACGAGCCCGGCCGATCCGTGCAGCGGATGAACGGGCTTCGGTTATCGCGGCTGAAATGGAACCCGTCGCGGCTGAAGCCCGCATGGAGATCAATGTGTTTGGGCACGCCACTGTTTTCGCAGACGGCGTTATGCGCCTGATCGAATCCCTTGATGATGGCAAACAGGCCGAGCATGACGCTCTCATAGCCTACGCAGTTCAGGTGATAGAGCTGCGGCGGCAGATTTTTGTTGTAAATCGTGCCCGGCTCGCTCTCGCGCAGGTCGCGCACGTCGCAGCGCTGCCAGAAGGCAATCTGGTCATTCGCCCACGACGCGCCCTCCATGAAGCGGTCGCACTCGTAGTAGCTGCGGCCGCGGCTGTACCATGGGGTCGAAGGCAGACCCGTGCGAATGGAAAATACCCATTTTTTTCGGAAGGGATTGTAGAAAAACGACGTATTGTCGCCGCAAAGCCCCGTTGTCACCGGGTCGCCAAAGTGCATGCCGTCCGCGCTGACGGCCACCTGCGCCACGTCGCCCTCCGGCGTTCTGAAATAGTGGAACATCTTATAGCGTTCCTCCGGATGCTCGGTCTCCTGATCGAGCCACACGCAGGAACCGTCCCGCTGCCAGCCGGACTTGGGCACAAAAATGCGGTTGGTGCCCACCTGATTATCCAGCATCTTCCGCGTGAAATGCCGCCCGTCGGCGGAAACCGCCAGCGCTGTTCCGTCAAACCAGCCGGCGTGGTAATACAGCCGATATACGCCGTCCGCGGGATCGTACCAGCAACCGTCGGTAAACGGCGCGGCGACGGGTGCAACGCCCTTGTTCCACTCCATCGGCGTTTCGGGCGCAAGCACGGGCGTTTCATCCAGCACAGCCTGATGAAAGCGCTTTTCCAGCCAGTTTTCCTCGATCAAAAAATCGTCGATGAACAACTGCCGCCCCACGTCGATCTTCGCCACATCCGGCCGGTTTTCCAGATACGGAACGGGCAGCTCGCTCAAAGACATGTCATCCATGTCCCTCGGCGGCCAGACGTCCGGCAGCCTGATCCCATTGTACAGTTCTTCCATCGGCTCATTCCTTTCTCATGTGCGGCGATACACGCACTCGTCCTTTTCAAGCCCCTTGAACGTGCCGAAGGTGAACCATTTATCCACGTGCACCTCGTCGCCGTCAAACGTAAACATATAGCGGTTTTCCGCCTCGGATTCTACCCACAGGACGGACATTTGAAGCCGCCCCTGCTCATCCCACCACGCGCTGCTGCTCGTCTTGGTGATGATTTCGCGATCATAGCGGTAGACCAGCTCGCCCGCCGTGCGCGCGCCCTGCAAATCCGCCGTCAGCACGCGCTGCTCGCCATCCTCCGTCCATGTGATTTCGAGCTTGCCGTCGTGCGTGCGCAGGCGCATTTTGTCCGCGCCGGGATACGCGATGCGCTGCTTGCGTCTGGAATAAAGCACGCCGAAGGACAGCTTTCCCTCCTTCGGGACGAGCGTTATATCCAAATCGTGCGCGGAGAAATCCGCGCCGTTCGGATACGGATGCGGCACGGCCAAACGGCTCAGGCGCTCTTTCAGCATGGAAGCCGCCTTGCCCGCGGGCAGCGTTTCCACATCGGCATGAATCTGCGGCACAAGGATGTCAAACAGCGCGTTGAGCGTCGCCTGCGGCCCGTGGATCGGGTGATTCTCCCCTTCTTTGAGCAGATGCAGATCCGCATGCCCCATCAGTTCACCGAGGAAACCTGCCTCGTTGATGGAGACGATCAAATCCAGCGACGGCACGACGACGGAGAACTGGCCGAACGCGCCATCCGCGCGGTACGAGCCTTCCGGCCTGCACATCCAGATTTGGTAGCCGTAGCCCACGCAGTTATCGTAAATATACGGCGTGTGCGCGTGCGCAGGCCACGTGTCCATCCGCTCGGTGGTCGCGTCGTGCACAAAGGTTTCGCTCAGCAGGCGCACGCCGTTCCAGACGCCGCCGTTCAGATACAGCTTCATCAGGCGCAGATTGTCTTCCGTCGTGGTGAACATGCCCATGCCGCCCAGACAAGTGCCGTCCGCGCCGCGGCGGCACATGACGTTTTGCGCGTCAATGCCGATCAAATCGAACAGGTTCTTGGCCAGATAATCCAGCATGCTCCCGCCCGTCAGCCGCTCGATGATCGCGGACAGCACCGCCGTCGTGTGGGAATTATAGCGCCAGAACGTGCCGGGTTCGTGGGTAATCGGTCGGGCGAAATACCGCTCCAGCCAATCTGCCGGATAGGTCGTTTCCTCTTCCTCCGAGCCGTCGCCCATCACCAGCAAATCGCGGACGGTCAGCCTTGAAAGCCTGTCGCTCATCTGCGCGGGCATCTTATCCGGCAGGATATCGCATACCCTGTCGCTCAGCTTGAGCAGCCCCTGATACTCCGCCAGACCGATGGCCGTCGCGGTGTAGGTTTTGCTCAGGGAATGGTCGCAGTGGTGCAGGCCGGGCGCAAACGGCGCCCACCACCCCTCCGCGCAGACCTTGCCGTGACGCATAATCATCAGGCCGTGCATCTGGGTAAAGCCGCCGTTTTCCAGCTCGTCCAGAAATGCGTCAATCGCTTCGCTGGGAATGCCCACCTCTTCCGGCAGGCAGCGCTCAAATCGCTGAATCATGGCCTTTTTTCCTCCTCGCCCTTTGGGCCGCGCGTGCTTTCTCTCGCGCTCAACGTCACAGGAAACACCATATCAACCGGCACTTTATCGCCGTGAATCTGTTTAATCAAACACTCTATCGCCATTTCGCACATCTCCGGAATCGGCTGGCGGATGCTGGTCAGCGGCGGGCACAGGCAGGCCGCCAGATAATTGTCGTTAAAGCCGATCACGCGGAGGTCTTCCGGCACGCGCCGCCCGCTTGCCACCGCACAGCGCACGACGGAAGCCGCGATCTGGTCGCTGGTGCAGAACACGCCGTCCGCATCCGGGAACGTATCGAGCACCTGTCTGGCCAATTTGGAATAATCGCCGTGCAGGCTGTCGTTCTCCTTGGTTTCAAAAATGCGTTCCTCCAGCCCATGCTCACGCATGACGCTGCAAAAGCCCACGAATCGGTCATACGCCGGGAGCAGCTTGTCGTGCACGGCCGCAATCATCACCGGACGCTTGCTTCCGCTGGCGAGCAGTTCCTCCGCCGCCATGCGACCGCCCATGTGGTTGTCGCAAAGCACCGTCGGCAACCGGCCAACCTTGATGCGCTCAAAGGAGACGACCGGAAGGTTGTCGTCCAGCAGCGCGTCGAGCTCGCGGGAACGCAGGCTGATGATGATGCCGTCCACCTGATTGGCCTTGAGCATCCCGACATACTCCAGCGCCCGATCGTTCTGGCCGTCGGACGCATAGATCATCACCTTGTATCCGTGCCGCATGGCGGCAAGAATCAGCTGGTTGACGACCTCGCCAAAGTACGGATCATCGACAGAAGGCACCAGCAGACCGATGATTTTCGTTCTGCGTCGGGTCAACGACCGCGCGACTTCGTTGGGCTGATAGTTCAGCTCCTCCATCGTCGCGTAGATTTTGTCGTGCATCTTCTGGCTGATGTAGCCGCGTTTGTTGAGCACGCGGGAAACCGTCGTCACCGAAACGCCGGCGCGCTGTGCCACTTCTTTGATGGTCGCCATTGGCTCGTTCTCCTTTGCTGGTCAGGGGCGGCAGACGACCTTCATGCCGTCGTAGGCCACCTCGATTCCATGGGGCGCGGCGAACCGCTCCCATTCCGAATGGGTCATGTCGTTCATGTGGGAAAGATGGTTGAGGATATAGCGCGTATCCGCCTTCACCAGCCCCGCCTTGTTCAGCCGCTCCCGCAGGCGCAGCGCCTCGGCGAAACCCATGTGCCCGTCGCCCTTGAGCGTTCCGCGCGCACAATCCATGCTGACCACGGAAAATGTCAGGCCGGTGGTTTTCAGATATTCGTCGTTTTCCTCGCTCAATTCGCCGGTGTCGTTCGCATACAGCATCGCCGTTTTTCCATCCGAAATGGCGTAAATCAGGCAGTCCTCCACCTGAATCGGCCGATGGTTGGCGCGCAGCGGGTAGAAGGTATACCCGGCGGCCTCAAACGGCTCAAACGGCTTCACCTCGTGAAAGCGGAAGCGCTCTTCCCTCGCCCGTTCCGCACCGGCGCAGGCCGAAAGGAAGCGCTTTTTCACCCACAGATTGCCGTATAGATCCAGCACGTTTTCTTCCTCCGGCACATCCGGGCGAAGCGCGCAGGACGGCACGCCGCGGTTTTGAAGCGCGTATATATCCTGATGATCCGGATGCGAATGGGTGAAGACGATGCACTTGAGACGATCCAGCCGCAGACCGAATCTCAGCTTCTGCGCGTGGATATCCGGCGAGAGATCGATCAGCACATCTTCGCCCAGCAGCGTGCAGGCGCGCATGCGCAGGCTCTTTCCGCCCTCCTGCATCGAGCGCAGGCAGACGGGGCAGGCGCAGAACGTGGCGGGCATGCCCTCCGCCGCGCCGGTTCCCAGATATTGATACTCCACGGCCAATCGAATCTCCTTTCTTTTTTTGCGTTATCCTTTGATGCCGGACATCGCGACGGACTGCACGAACTGCTTTTGGAACGCGAGGAAGATGACCAGAATCGGCAGGGTAATCATCGCACTGAACGCGAAAATCTGCCCCCAGAAGGTATACACCGAGTCGTTCAGGCCGCGCAGCGCCTGCGGCAGCGTGCGCCACGTGTTATCGCGGGTCACGAGCGTCGGCCAGAGCAGATCGCCCCAAGCGCGGATGAAGGACATGATGGCCACCGTCGCATAAATCGGCTTGGAGAGCGGGGTCATGATCTTGAAGAACACGCCGGTGTAGCTTTCTCCGTCGATGATGGCCGCCTCCAGCAGATCCTTCGGCATGCCGCGGAAATGCTGATAAAACAGGAAGACATACATCGGCGTCGCCAGATTCGGGATGGCCAGCGCCCAGATGGTGTTGATGATGCCCAGGTTAAAGGCCACCATGAAGCGGTTGATGATGACGGCCTCGGTCGGAATGATGGTCAGCGCGATCATCAGCGAAACGAGCAGCTTCTGCCCCCGAAATTCCAGCATACCCAACGCATAGCCCATCATGCCGTTGATGAACATGCCGACGAACACCTGAATGATGGCGTTGACGGCCGAGTTGCGGAAGTAATGCAGAAAGTCGAGCTTTTCAAACACGGCGACATAGTTTTCGAGCGTCAGGTTGCCATAGGGAATGAACGCTTTGAGCGTCGCCATATCCGAAACAAGCTGCGTCTCGCTCTTGACAGAGGAAACGAACAGGAACAGCAGCGGCGCCAGAAAAACGACCGCCAGCGCGATGTACAGCACGTAGAACAGGGCGGATGTGACCGTCTTTTTCGTCTTATTTTCCACTTTCATCCTCAGTCGCCCTCCGTAAGCTTATTCTGAATCAAAGAGACCACCAGCACGATCAGGAAGAACACGACAGCCATCGCGGAGGTGTAGCCCACGCGGTTGTTGGTGAAGCCCTCCTGATACATCAGGTAGACCAGCGTTGTGGTCGAACCCGCCGGGCCGCCCTGCGTGAGCATATACACCTGCGTAAACATCTTGAGCGAGTAAATCGTGTTGGAAATAAAGACGTACACCAGCGTATTCTTGAGCTGCGGAATGGTGATGTAGACAAACTGCTGCCAGGTGTTCGCGCCGTCGATCGTGCCCGCCTCATACAGCTCCTCCGGAATGAACTGAAGGCCGCCGAGCATGATAATCATCTGCATGCCGACGCACTGCCAGATGGACATGATCGCGATGGACGGCATCGCCAGCGTCGTATCCTGAAGCCACTTCTGCGCCGGAACGCCGAACACGCGCAGGATCGAGTTAAACAGGCCGTCCGCCGTGCTGGAGAAGAAGAAGCCCCAGATGACGGTCACAACTGTCATGGTTACGACCTGCGGCGAGAAATAGATCATGCGGAAGAAGGTCACGCCCTTCGCCTTGCGGTTGACCAGCAGCGCCAGCAGCGTCGCCAGAATCAGCACGACCGGCACGAGGATGATCGTGTATTCAAACGTATTCCAGAACGCCTGAAGCGCGGTCTTGTTGGTGAAGGTCTTGATATAATTCGCCCAACCGACAAACTTGGTCGGCTTGTTCGGGTTGAGCACCAGTCTGCGATCCGTAAAGGAATAGAAAGCAGACATGAAAAACGGCAGGATCATGAACAAAAACATGATGATGATCGCCGGCGCGGACAACCCCCACGCGGCTTTCGCCTGCGCGTGGGACATCTGGCTTCTCCGCTTCGCCCCGCTTCTCTTGACAGTGATTTCACTCATACGCAATGCTCCGTTCTATCGCCATGCCGGTTGTCCGTCAGCATGACGGCTCTCCCTGTTTTGGCTTTTTGTTTTTCGGGTTCAAAGGGCAAAAGAAGCGCCCGGTCAGCGTTCGGCCGGCCGGGCGCGATGTGATTTTACTCGATGTTCCAGTCGTTCTCGACGATGATCTCATCGACGTACTCGGCCGCATCATGCAGCAGCTCAGCCGGATCGCCGCCAGCAAGAATGTTGGTCACGACACTCGCCATCTGGGTTTGAAGCGTCGAATGCGCCGGGGTGATCGGACGCAGGTAGCTGATGCCCGCTTCAAGCTGCTCGCGGTACAGGTACAGGCGACCGCCCTCCTGCCACTGCTCCATTCCATCCATGACGCTCTTGCGCGCCGGAACGCCGCCGTTCACATTGCAAACCATCTGGATGTATTCCGGGCTCATCATCGCCTGAAGAACCGTCCACGCCTGATCCGCCACGCCGCGATCGACCGCCGCGGTGGTCATCACGTCCACCGTAGAGCCGGAGCAGGTGAACACGCCGTTGCCGAAATCCGGAAGCGGAACGATGATCGCGTCGTCGCCGAACGCCTCGACATGCTGGCTGTATTTCCAATGGCCGAGCATGGAGAAGGCGGCCTCGTCGCGGCCATAGAACGCATCCTCGTAATCGCAGGCCGCGTTGACATAGCCCTCGTCGAGCATCTTCTTCATCCAGTCATACGCCGCGACGGTGTTTTCGCCATCCATCGTGCCGGTCGCAAGCATGGTATCGCGGTTCAGGTAATCGCCGCCGAAGGAAGCGATGACCGCCATCCAGGTGAAGTAGAGGGAGCTGGTCTTGTTCTGACGGATGTAGAGCGGATACTCGTAGCCGATTTCCTTGCACTTGGCGAGGATATCCTCAAACTCTTCGACCGTCCACGCCTCCTTGTAAGAGGTCGGGATGCGCGCGCCGATCTTTTCGAGAATGCTCTTGCGCGTCCACATGGCCATGCCGGAGTCAAACTGCGCCACGCCGTAGAGGCCGCCGTCGTAGGTCACCTCGGACCAGATAGACGGAAGAACATCGTTCTTCATATTCTCGTCGATGTAGTCGTCCAGGCAGGCGATCATGCCCAGATCCTGGAAATACGGGATCTGCAGGCCGTCGATCACGATGAGGTCGGGGGTATCGCCGACGATCGGAGCCGTCTGCAGCTTGTTGAGCAGCTCATCCTGCGCGAAGAACTGATAATCCACCTGAATGTCGTCATGCTTCGAATTGAAATCATCGAACATGCTGGTGTAAATCACCGTCTCAGCGCCATCGCTGATCCACGCGGTCACGGTCGTAGCGTCCGCGCAGGCAATCGCCGCCAGCGCGAAGACCATGACGGCCGCCAGAAGCAGAGAAATGGACTTTTTCACTTGGGTTTCCTCCTTTAATGATCCTTGTGTATGGGGCTGAGCCTTCCCTTCCGGCTCTCCCCTGTTGCTGCGCTTAGTATATCAGCCTTTTAATTATATGTCAACCGGTTAGCATAAAAAAGTGACCATAATTTTTTTCTTATTTACAGCATATCTCCTTGTTTATGACAGAAATCGTTTTTATTTTTCCCATTTTCAGCCATCTTTCCCGCATCTTTTCGCGCAGAACCCGCAGCAGATATGCTATGCGGTTCACATTTAACGCTTCGGGCAAAAAAACTGCCCGATCAAAGCGTTCCTCGCAGGCAGCCAAAAAAAGCCCCATACGCCGCAGGATGGTCAAAGCATCCTGTGCGTATGAGGCTTTTGCTATGCTTCTTTTCTCGGTCGGGCGGTCGTTCCATCATCTGATGCGCAACCGCCCCTCTTTTCAGACGTAAAACAGCAGATCCGCGTAGGATGGCATCGGCCAGTATTCCTTGCCAACCCTGCCCTCCAGCTCGTCGGCAACCTGCCGGGCGGCTTCCATCGCGGGGATGACGGCCTCGTGCTCATACATCGCGCGCGCGTTGAGCGCCTCCGGCTCGTCGGCGACAACGGCCTTGAGCCGCTCCGTCCGCTCGATCAGCTCAGCCGTCTTCTCGGTCAGCAGCCTGACCTGCGCGGCCTCCGCAGGCGCGTCCACGCCGATGCCCGCCTTGGCGGCCACGCCCTCCGCCAACTGCTTGGAATACGCCGCGCAGGCCGGAACGATCAGCTTGCCGAGCATGTCGATCAGGGTCAGCGCCTCGATGTGGATGATCTTAGCGTATTCCTCCATGTTGATATCCTGCCGGGACTGTATCTCCGTCCGCGTGTATACGCCGTGGCGGGCGAACAGCGCCACGTTCTTCTCATCCGTATAATGGATGAGCGCCTCCGGCGTGGAGCGCAGGTTGAGCAGCCCGCGGCGCGCGGCCTCGAGCGGCCATTCCTCGCTGTAGCCGTTGCCGTTGAAGAGGATGCGCCGATGCGCGGCCAGCTCGCGGCGGATGAGCGTGGAGAGCGCGGCCTCGAAATTGTCGGCCTTTTCCAGCTCGTCCGCGAACTGCATCAGCTCGTCCGCGACGGCGGTGTTGAGCATGACGTTCGTGCAGGCGATGTTGAAGGACGAGCCGGGCATGCGGAATTCAAACTTGTTGCCCGTGAACGCGAAGGGCGACGTGCGGTTGCGGTCGGAGTTATCCTGCGGGATATGCGGCAGGCTCGTCACGCCGATATCCATGCTCCTGTGCCCCGCCGCCTTGTAATCCGTGCCCTCCACCAGCGACTGGATGACGGCGGCCAGCTCGTCGCCGACATACATGGAGACGATGGCGGGCGGCGCTTCGTTCGCGCCCAGGCGGTGATCGTTGCCCGCGCTGGCGACGCTGATGCGCAGCAAATCCTGATACTCGTCCACGGCCTTGATCACCGCCGTCAGGAACAGCAGGAACTGCGCGTTCTCCATCGGCGTAGAACCCGGATCGAGCAGATTTTCGCCCCTGTCGGTGGAAATCGACCAGTTGTTGTGCTTGCCCGATCCGTTCACGCCCTCGAACGGCTTTTCATGCAGCAGGCAGACCAGCCCGTGGCGGTCGGCGACCTTCTTCATCATCTCCATCGTGAGCTGGTTGTGGTCGGTGGCGATGTTCGCGGTCGCAAAGACCGGCGCCATCTCGTGCTGGCAGGGCGCGACCTCGTTGTGCTCCGTCTTGGCGTTTACGCCCAGCTTCCAAAGCTCCTCGTCCAAATCGGCCATGAACGCCTTGACGCGCGGGCGGATAGAGCCGAAGTAGTGATCCTCCAGCTCCTGCCCCTTCGGGCTCCGCGCGCCCAGAAGCGTGCGACCGGTGAGAATCAGGTCGGGGCGCTTCTTATAATCTTCCTTGTCGATCAGGAAATACTCCTGCTCGGGGCCAACGGTCGTCGTCACGCGGCTGACCCGCTTGCCAAAGAGCGCCAGCACGCGGCAGGCCTCCTTGCTGATGGCCTCCATCGAGCGCAGCAGCGGCGTTTTCTTATCCAGAATCTCGCCCGTGTACGAGCAGAACGCCGTCGGGATGCAGAGCGTGTCATCCTTGATGAACGCATAGCTCGTCGGGTCCCACGCGGTATAGCCGCGCGCCTCAAACGTCGCGCGCAGCCCGCCGGAGGGGAAGGACGACGCATCCGGCTCGCCCCGCATCAGCTCCTTGCCGGAAAACTCCATGATGACCGTGCCATCCGCGCAGGGCGAAATGAAGGAATCATGCTTTTCGGCGGTGATGCCCGTCATCGGCTGGAACCAATGGGTGAAGTGGGTCGCGCCCTTCTCGATCGCCCAGTCCTTCATGGCGTTGGCCACCACGCCCGCGACCTGCGGGTCCAGCGCCGTGCCCTGCCGCACGGTCTGCTTGAGCGATTTATACACGTCCTTGGGCAGTCGCTCCTTCATAACGGCCTCGTTAAAGACCATGCTTCCAAACAGCTCGGGCACTTTCTTCATTGTAATCTCTCCCATCTGCGCCGATGCGCGGCGTTGCTTTGGCGGACGGCCTTTTTGCCTGTCCGCGCCCTTGAACGTGCGTCAGTATAGCGCTTTTTTTCCCATTCGTCAATCATTTTGACGTTGATTTTATCATTTCCTGCAATTCTTTTGAATCTGACGTTTGTTTCTGATGATAATTAAATGAATTTGTTTTTGAACTTCATTTTTGAATTTTTCTTGACAAGATACCCCCGTGGGGTATATAATGCTCCCGTAAGCGAGGTGAACACGCATGAGTGAAGAGACGACGCCCTGCTGCTGTCATTGCCGAACAAAGCATCGGGATGACAAAGAGGAGCGCGATCTGCTCAACCGGCTCAGCCGCATCGAGGGGCAGATTCGCGGGATTCGCGGCATGGTTGAAAAGGACGCTTATTGTCCCGATATTTTGACGCAGGTTGCGGCGGCGAGCGCGGCGCTGAACAGCTTTTCCAAGGTGCTGCTGGCCAGCCACATCAAAACCTGCGTCGCGCAGGATATCCGCGCCGGGAAGGACGAAACCATCGACGAGCTGCTGACGACGCTTCAAAAGCTGATGCGGTAGGTACGGGGGTATGTTGGGGCGTTGCCCCAAACCCCAGCAGGGAACTGAGTTCCCTGCACCTTCCACATGGCTTCGCGGCATGCCGCGAAGCGGAAGAGGGAAGTCCAGAAACCTCAGGTTTCTGGCGGGGTTTGGGGCAGAGCCCCAATCGTCTCCCCGATGAAAGGAGTCATCTATGGAACAATATACCGTAACGGGCATGAGCTGCGCGGCTTGCAGCGCCCGTGTGGAAAAGGCCGTTTCCGCCGTGCCGGGCGTGACGAGCTGCTCGGTCAGCCTGCTCACCAACTCCATGGGCGTGGAAGGCACGGCTTCGGCGGAGGCCGTCGTTTCCGCTGTGCAGGCGGCGGGCTACGGCGCGTCGCTCAAGGGCGCGTCCTGTGCGCCGACCGCCGCCGCGCAGGAGGACGCGCTGGCCGACCGCGAAACCCCGGCGCTCAAGCGCCGCCTGATCGCGTCGCTGGGCTTTTTGCTTGCGCTGATGTATGTCTCGATGGGGCACATGATGTGGGGCTGGCCGCTGCCCGCCTGCCTTGCGGATAACCACGTCGCAATGGGGCTGCTCCAGATGCTGCTGACCATCGCCGTCATGGTCATCAACCAGAAATTCTTCATCAACGGCTTCCGTTCGCTCCTCCACGGCGCGCCGAATATGGATACGCTCGTCGCGCTGGGCGCGGCCGCGTCCTTTGGTTACAGCACCTACGCCCTTTTCGCCATGACGGGCGCGCAGGTGCGCGGCGACGCGGCGGCCGTCATGCAGTATATGCACGAGTTCTATTTCGAATCGGCGGCGATGATTCTGGCGCTGATTACCGTCGGCAAAATGCTGGAAGCGCGCTCCAAGGGCAAAACGACCGACGCGCTCCGCAGCCTGATGAAGCTCGCCCCGCAGACCGCAACGCTCGTGCGCGGCGGGCAGGAAATCGCCGTGCCGATTGCGCAGGTGCGTCGCGGCGATGTGTTCGTCGTCCGCCCCGGCGAGAGCATCCCGGTGGACGGCGTGGTTCTGGAAGGCGAGAGCGCAGTGAACGAATCCGCGCTAACCGGCGAGAGCATCCCGGTGGATAAGGCCGTCGGGGACAGCGTTTCCGCCGCGACGACGAATCAATCCGGCTTCCTGCGCTGCGAGGCCACGCGCGTCGGCGAGGACACGACCCTCTCCCAGATCATCAAAATGGTCTCCGACGCCGCCGCGACGAAAGCGCCGATTGCGAAGGTCGCCGACCGGGTTTCCGGCGTGTTCGTGCCGACGGTGATCGCGCTCGCCATCCTGACCACCGCCGTCTGGCTGCTCTGCGGCCAATCCATCGGCTTTGCGCTCGCGCGCGGCATCTCCGTGCTGGTCATCAGCTGCCCGTGCGCGCTGGGGCTGGCCACGCCGGTGGCCATCATGGTCGGCAACGGCCTTGGCGCGAAAAACGGGATTCTGTTCAAAACCGCCGTTTCGCTCGAGGAAACCGGCAAGACTGAGATCGTCGCGCTGGATAAAACCGGCACGATCACCCAAGGCGAGCCGCGCGTGACCGACGTGCTCCCCGCCGAGGGCATGACGCAGGGCGCGCTTCTCTCCCTCGCCGCCGCGCTCGAACAGCGCAGCGAGCATCCCCTCGCCCGCGCCGTGATGATGCGCGCCGAGGAAGACGGGCTGACGGCCGCGCCGGTCGGCGATTTCCGCGCGCTGCCGGGCAACGGCCTGACCGCGACGCTTTCCGGCGAAACGCTGCTGGGCGGCAGCCTCTCGTTCGTCTCCTCGCGGGTCGATGTGCCCCGCTCCATCCGCCAAAAGGCCGAGGCGCTCGCGGAGGAGGGCAAAACGCCCCTGCTCTTCGCGCAGGCCGGTCGTCTGGCGGGCGTGATCGCCGTCGCCGACGTCATCAAGGCAGACAGCCCCGCCGCCATCGCCGCGCTGCGAAACATGGGCATCCGCGTCGTGATGCTCACGGGCGACAACGAGAAAACCGCGCGCGCCATCGGTCGTCTGGCCGGTGTGGACGAGGTCATCGCGGGCGTTCTGCCGGAGGGCAAGGAGAGCGTCATCCGCCGCCTGCAAGCGCAGGGCAAGGTCGCCATGGTCGGCGACGGCATCAACGACGCGCCCGCCCTCACCCGCGCGGATATCGGCGTGGCCATCGGCGCGGGAACGGACGTCGCCATCGACGCGGCGGACGTCGTGCTGATGAAAAGCCGCCTGAGCGATGTGCCCGCCGCCATCCGCCTGAGCCGCGCAACCCTGCGCAACATCCACGAGAACCTGTTCTGGGCGTTCTTTTACAACGTCATCGGGATTCCGCTGGCCGCAGGCGTGTGGATTCCCCTCTTCGGCTGGACGCTCAACCCCATGTTCGGCGCGGCGGCGATGAGCCTGTCGAGCTTCTGCGTGGTTTCAAACGCATTGAGACTGAATCTTTTCAAACTGCATGACGCAGGAAAAGATAAAAAAATCAACCGACATTCCAAACACAAGGAGGAAACAACCATGGTAAAGACGATGAAGATTGAAGGCATGATGTGCGGCCACTGCGAGGCGGCCGTCAAGAAGGCGCTGGAAGCGATTGACGGCGTCGCCTCCGCCGAGGTCAGCCACACCGACGGCACCGCCGTCGTGACCCTCAGCAAGCCGGTCGAGAACGCCGCGCTACGCAAGGCCGTCGAAGATAAGGATTACACCGTGACCGATATCGAGGGCTAAGCGCCCGAACCCGCGCGATTTTGCGCCGTTTTCCCCATGCAAAAAGCCCCTTTGGCGCCCGAAAAGGCTGACCAAAGAGGCTTTTTTTAACGAATATCATCGAGCGCATCCAACCGACCTTCCGCCGTCGCCACGCCCAAGTGCATGGCGCGCGCGAACCGTGCCATCCGCGTCGATCAGCACGGAAAACGGAATCCCCGGCTGCTCATAGGCTAGGAACGCATCCAGCCCGCCCGTGCCCATCGGCAGCGTGGTCAGGCCGAGCGTCTGCTTGAGCGCCTCGACGGTCGAAACGGTGTCCTCCGCCTCCACGCTGGCGACGATGAAGCCGCAGTCCTCGCCGTATTGATCGTACATCGCCTGAACGACCGGCAGCTCCTCGCGGCTCATGTCGCACCAGCTCGCCCAGAAATACACATAGACCGCCTTTTTCTGCGCAAGCATCAGGCTCAGCGTCGAAACCGTTCCATCCGAATTGACGATGGAAAAGTCCTCCGCCCGGTCGCCGATCCGCACCGCCGCGCTCGCCGTCGCGCCGAGCAAAAGCAGAAACGCGAGCAGAAGCCCCGCCCATTTCTTCATCCCATCCGCACCGCCTTTCTTTCCTGCCATTGTACACGAATGTGGGTGAAAGTGCAAGATTCGTCCTCCTGTCAAAATTTTTGGCGGGTAAGAAGCGTGCTCAAAAGGTTTGCTTTTTTACAGTTCGACTATATCGAACATCTCCGGCGGATAAAGATAATCCGCTCCGGAATCATCCACAATGCGATACCAGCCTTTTTCAACGGAAAGCACATCATATATTTTCTCCTTCGTTGCAATCAAAAAGCTGGTCTCACCCTTGTATTTAACCTTCATCCAACCACCTCTTTACTTCATGCTTAACCTATCCAATGTCTTCATCGTGCAGCCTTTTTTGCGTCGCCACCACGTTGCTCGCTTAGGCCTTCCGCCGCTCCGTCATACGCCTGTTGGCATGTCATATATCGGGCAGTTTCATTATATCACGGGCATCCAGTCGGATCAAGGGCGGTTTTCTGGCTCAAGCCATAAGAAACAGCGCCTTCAAAACACCTGATACAAAGGGAAAGGGACGGACTTTCGCCCATCCCCGTATCGCTGCATCAGGCGGGTGTGCCCCTTCCCGCATCTCTTTTGACCCAAAGGGTGTGTAGCAGCACAATCTCTACTTCTGATGCAAACGATCCTATGGCTATTATATCCATGCTATTCCTTTTTGTAAAGCAGTCGGCTTTCATTTGTCGCACGTTCATTAAGGACGACCAGAGAGTACGCTCTCTCCCAGGTGTTCCCCCATGTGCTGAATCCGCCACAGGCGGCGCACATGGGGGAACCTAACCAAGTACAATGTTGGACGTTGGCTTGAAAACGACCTGGAAGAAGGACCTGACGGGATGCACAAAGAAAAAGCCCCAGACATCGTCTGAGGCTTTTCTTTGTGGAATCCGGCAACGTCCTACTCTCCCAGGTCGTCTCCAACCAAGTACCATCGGC
>ERZ773260.1587-NODE-1587-length-28813-cov-10.588462_pt1 | contig 28813 bp, 20 predicted proteins | sample MGYA00511387_ERZ773260 | MGnify/ENA primary metagenome ERZ773260 (study PRJEB29015, sample SAMEA2737745) | human gut metagenome | biome: human gut; feature: human-associated habitat; material: faeces | place: China | collected 2012 ... | reverse complement strand
CGTACGTACGTGTAGGCTTACGCATATATATGTGTAGGCTGATGCCACCGTATGTGCAGCCCGATGCGTACGTACACATTTTAAAATAGGCAGCTCACACTGCATATTGCAGAAAGACCTTGATGTTTTTAAAAAACTTCAAAGTCTTTTTCGAACATAGCAAGGTCTTTTTTAAAAAGCTCGGTATGTTTTTCCTGTAAAGGCAGATTGTACCCCTTCACCAAGTCAATCATTTTTTCTTTTCCGTTCATCCTTACATCTTTACCAAAACACACAGATAATCAATTGGTTAATAATGACAGAACCCCTTTCATTCTTGTTTCAGTCACTCTTTCCAAGTCCCTTCAAAGCTGCCCACAGCGATTCCAAACTTAACGAATGAAAGGAGAATGAAAGGATGACGATGAGATGTTCATTCACCACTGACTATCCATCAACAGAGCATTTTAACGACTGATGAAAGGAGGAAGGAAGAAACGTATTTTTCACTTGTAGGACAAAAAACAGTTGTTTTTATGGTTTCAGTCATCACATGGCAAACCATTTACTTAAATGGAATTATCCATTCCTTTGACCTTGCCAAGGCAAACATGCATGTTGCAGAAGAAAAATCTGTCACACATAAAACTCAAAATACTCGAAGAGCTTTTCTTTGTGTGACAGATAAAAGAGATAATTGTTCTACTTATTTTCTACCTGATACCAGGTGTATAATTAATATGTCAGCAATATTTAATCTTTTCCTTTCTGACACTTTTTTAAATCACGGACAATAGTACTGCCCATAACTTCACCATAAATCTGCGTTGTAGTCAGATTTTTATGTCCCAATAGCTTCTGTACAGTTGTTATATTGGCCCCCTTATATATTAATAAGGTAGCATTGGTGTGCCGGGCTGTATGAAATGAAAAATGCTTGTCTATATTTGCCAATTTACCTATACGAATTAATTCTTTGTTAATATTGGAATTACTTTTCAGTGAAAAAAAAGTATTCCACTTGTTTTGATACTTGGTAAGTATGTTCAAAGCTTTTCCGCCAAATAGCAGATTTAAAGGAAGCTTAACCTCAATGCCTGTTTTTACAGAATTGAATATCAGCCACAATTCTCTGTCTATTTTAACAATATTCTTCTCTGTTAAATTGGTAAAATCCGAATAACGTAATCCTGTATAACAGCAGAATAAGAATGCATCCAATGTATGTTGGAAATGCATATTCCGATTTATCAAAGATAATTCTTCCAATCTTTTCATTTCATCAGGCAAAAGAAATACATGTTTTCCCTCTTTCATTTTAATTTTATATCTTCTGAAAGCATAATCATTTAAATCGATATATCCTTTATTTATTGCCGCATTAACAAACGATTTTAAATGTTTCATGTGTTTTGCTACAGTATTCATTTGATAACCGGCGTCATACAAATACTTTTCAAAACTAGTTATGAAATTGTAATTTAGATCTTTAAACTCAATTGATGGTTTAAATGATTGGAGCAATCCAATAGTCGTTAAGTGATTTTGCTTGGTACTATCTTTTAACTGAGATGCATCTATTTCTTTACGCACAAAGTTTAAAAATGAAATATCCGTACTACTTTTAAATTCATCCTTTATAAGATTTAATGTGATGACCTTACCTTGCCTCCACAAAGCCAATTCTTTTCTTTCCTGCTCAATTATAAACTCTTTTAGCATTCCGTTAAGTGCATCTTGATTGGGATGATCTTTGATAACCTTCTTCTTTACATCCCATTGCTCTGGACGTAAATAGATATGGGTGGAAAAGTAGACCTTCTTCTTATTGAGGTAAGCTTCTACTTGGACCAGAGCTGTTCCTCTGGAATTCAAACATTTTTTCCGGTTGTAAACAGGACGATAACTAATCTTTCTCATAATTCTTAGTTCTAATATTGAAATACTATATTCTATGATGAGATGTAAAGTGAACACTAAAAAAGCATTTGAAGATGTTTTTGTTCTTTTCTTTATATAAACTTAGAAAGATTGCCCAATATGTTAACAATTATAAGTTAATATATATTTAAAATGCAGGTTACAGATTGAAAGTCGCTCTATTGCTAATATTAAAAAATCGAATAAAAATGAAGTGAATTTTATTTTTTTTGTGAGATAAAACTCCCTAAAAGCATGATAATAGAGGAAATACTTGTGAATTTTACCATTATTTGTTTGATTTTACAATTTTATTCATATCTTTGCCAATTGTTAGAGTGAATGAATTTATATTAATCTAAAGTTAAACTTTAAGAGAGAATTTTATGAAAAGAAAATTTATGCTGTTATTGACCTGTCTTTTTATAGGTATAGGTCTGGTAACCGCTCAGGTCACGAAGGTAACAGGTACTGTTATCTCGGAAGAGGACGGATTACCCGTAGTTGGCGCCTCTATTTTAGTGAAAGGTACTGCTGTAGGTACTGTTACTGACATGGATGGTAAATTTCAATTACCAAATGTACCAAGTTCTGCAAAAACTTTGGTAATTTCATTTATAGGTATGCAATCTCAGGAATTACCTATAAAGCAGACTATGAATGTTATCCTAAAGCCTGATACAGAAACACTTGAAGAAGTAGTCGTTTTGGGTTATGGTAGCGGCAAAAAAATTGGTAGTATTGTCGGTTCTGTTGCAAAAGTAAATTCGGAAAAATTATCAGCAAAACCTGTAGCTAATGCTATGGATGCTTTACAAGGACAGGTTTCAGGTTTACAAGTTTATACTAGTTCTGGTGAACCGGGCTCTAGCTCAAGTTCATATATTAGAGGTGTAGGCTCTCTAACTGCAGATAATGAACCTTTATATGTTTTGGATGGAACTCCGGTTAGTTCAAGTGTAATGGTAATGATGAATCCTAATGATTTTGAAAGTGTTACTGTATTGAAAGATGCTTCGGCAACTTCTATTTACGGTTCACGTGCTGCTAATGGTGTAATCTATATTACTACAAAAAGAGGAAAAATTGGTGAAAAAGCTGTGATTACAGCATCCGGTAACTATGGTACGGCTAGATTGGCACGAAGAGTAAGTAATCCAATGAATTCAACAGAATTACTTAACTACCAGTTGTCACATGGTATCATTAAACAAGAAACTTATGATAAGTATATCAATTCGGGTATCGATACCAATTGGGAAGATTACTTTTTTAAAGATGACGCACCGACTTATCAAGCCAACTTATCTATCCAAGGTGGTAGTAATAAAACAATGTATTATGTATCCGGTTCATATTATTTTCAAGATGGTATAACTCCTCGTTCAGAATATAATAGATATACATTCCGTTCTAATTTGGAATCAAGACCAACAGATTGGCTGCGTTTTGGAGCTAATTTCGGTGCAACTTACGATGAACAACAAACTTCATTATTTACATATCAGGGATCAAATAATTTGAATGGTGGTATCTTTGGTACTATTTTGAATCCTACTTATTATAATCCTTATGGAGAAGATGGTTCTAAACTGGATGTTATTCCCGGCTTGAACAGATATAGCCCATATTATTTGTCAGACAAGCAACCTTCATCTTCAAACACAGCTCAATTGGACGGTACTGCTTTCATACAGTTGAATCCTATTGAAGGATTGACTATTCGTTCTCAGTTTGGTATAGAAGCTTATGATTTCAGACAAACTTCTAAACGTTTGGCTTCACATCCTAATGCTACTCAGGGAGGATATACCTATGAAGCCTTTAGAAGAAATGCTAAATTGACAATTACCAATACTGCCGAATATAACTTCAAGATTAAAGATATACATGATTTTACAATCTTGATAGGTCAAGAAGGTATTAAAAACGATTATCAACGTTTCGGTTCAGAAACAACCGGGCAAAGTGATGATCGTCTAAGTATGTTGGAAGCCGGTACAGCAGCTACTTTATTAGGAGCTGACGAAAATGATCTCTATACTTATCAATTCTTGTCATTCTTCGGACGTATCAACTATGCTTTAAATGACAAGTATTTTGCAGATTTCTCCATCCGTAATGATGCTTCTTCTCGTTTTGGTAAGGACAACAGAAATGCTATCTTTATGTCAGGAGGTTTGATGTGGAATATGAAAAAAGAGAGTTTCTTAGAGGACGTAAACTTTTTGTCTGATTTAAAACTTAAAGCCAGTATCGGTACTACCGGTAACTCTTCTATCGGCAACTATGATCACTTGGCATTAGTGGGTACTAATTTATATAATGCACAAGGAGGTTGGAAAATTAATACTCCCGGTAATGGAGATTTGGGATGGGAAAAACAAACTTTGGCTAATATCGGAATAGAAGCCAGCTTCTGGAACAAATATCGTATCGAACTGACTTATTATAATAAGAAGACCTCTAATATGTTAATGGATGTACCTGTTCCTTATACTTCAGGTTTCAGTTCTATTACTCAAAACGTGGGTTCAATGACCAACTCCGGTGTTGAAATAGCTGTTTCGCTCGATTTGCTCAAAACAAAAGATTGGTTTGTTGGATTTAATATGAACTATGCATATAATAAGAATAAGATTACTGAATTATTCTATGGTTATGATGAATGGGCGATGCCTAATTATTTGGTGTCATACAATGTCGGTGAACCTGTACAATATTATATGGCTGAGTGGGCCGGAGTAGACCCTGCTGACGGTCAGCAAATGTGGTATATACCGGGAACGGATGGTGAGACAACCAAAGAGTATGATGAAGAACGACTTCAGCAGGCTACCGGTAAAAAACGTTATGCACCCCATAATGGTGGTTTTGGATTAAATGTCTCTTGGAAGGGCTTGAGCCTGAATGCTGATTTTGCATGGGTATTAGGAAAATATATGGTAAACAATGACTATTATTTTGCAGCCAATCCTTATAATTTTGCCGGATATAACCAATCAAAAGATGTGTTGAATGAATGGAAGGAACCCGGTGATATTACTGATATTCCTGCTTATGGAAATGTTATGCAATTTGATACTCACTTATTGGAAAATGCTTCATTCTTGCGTCTGAAGAATATTTCATTGTCGTACACTTTGCCTAAAAATTGGTTACTGCCAACCAAAGTAATACAGGGAGTAAGAATTATGGCTACAGCACGTAACTTGTTTACTATTACAAATTATAAAGGTGCGGATCCTGAATTGGATACTAATTTGACTTATGGTGCTTATCCTAATACAAAGCAATTTACAATTGGTGCTGAATTAACATTCTAAATATTTAAATTATGATACGTAAAATATTCAAAACTATAATATTGTCGTCATCTCTTGTCCTGACTGTGACATCGTGTGACTTAGACCAATATCCTAATGATAGTATCTCTACAGAGACATCTTGGGAGACTGTAGACGACGCGGTTAAATTCCGTAACGGTATTTATTCCTACTTCAAATCTATCAATGGAGGAATTTATACCTATACTGCAGACCAGCAGTCAGATTTATTTAATGCAACAATCTCCTATTCTAACCGTGGTGGAGATATGCATCGTTGGGACTTTACAGCTGCTCAATATGATGTTGAAGATATTTGGCAATATAATTATTATACAATTAATAATTGTAATAATATTATAGCTAATATAGATAAAATTGCAGCTGAAAAAGAAGAGGATAAAGCAACTCTTAATATGATTAAAGGTGAGGCTTATTTAATGCGTGCTATTTGTTATAATACATTAGTAACCCGTTTTGCAAGTGATTATGAACCGGCAACAGCTGCGTCAGCTAAAGGTCTACCGCTGGTTCTTGAAATGGATCCTCAGGGCAAGCCGTCACGTTCTTCATTGGAAGATACTTATAAGCAAATTAAACAGGATATTAAAGAGGCACGCGCTAACCTAACTACTAAAGGTGAAGCTAATTCCGTTTATTTTACAGTAGATGTGATTGATGCGATTGAAGCGCGTGTTGATTTGTATATGCACAATTACGCTGAAGCCATTACATTGGCAAAAGGATTGATTGATAAATACCCTTTGGTTGCAGATGCAAACATGTTTAGCAATATGTGGTTAAATGATGAAAGCTCTGAAATTATTTTTAAGTCATTCCAATCTGTAGATGAACGTGCTAACTCTATGTCATTATACCTTTCTTATAGTACTACAACTGAAAGTTTTAACCCGGATTTTATTCCTTCAAAATGGGTATTAGATCTTTATGAGGATGGTGATATCAGAAAAGAAGTATATTATCGTAAGGATAAAATTACCTGCCTTGAAACAACAGTTGATGATGTTTATATGTTAAACAAGTATCCGGGCAATCCCAAACTGAAGAAATCGGAGTATGAATATTATCAAATGCCAAAAGTATTCCGTGTAGCCGAAGCATATCTAATCGCTGCTGAAGCTTCCTATCAGGCTAATGATGAGGTAAATGCCCTGAAATACTTAAACGATTTGAGAACTCAACGTGGTGCAAGCGTAGTAACTGCGACAGGTGATGCTCTGTTTAAGGAAATAAAGAATGAATGGATTCGTGAATTTGTTGGCGAAGGTCAGCGAATGAATGATTTGAAAAGATGGCATGATGGCCTTCAACGTCATGATCCACAAAACCAAGCTATTTTGATGATTGGAGCCGACTATACTGAACTCACCAAAGAGGCTTCTGACAAACGCTTCTTGTGGGAAATTCCTAATAATGATATGAATGCTAATTCTAATATAGAAGGTAATTGGTAATATAGAGAAAATAGATTACTCACTAACTTAAAAAAGAGACTGTCTCAAAAATATTTTGAGATGGTCTCTTTTATTTTTTTTGTAAATAAATCGACATCAAATAATTGCATACAGAAAGTGTATCGGAATCACATATGATGGTAGAATCCAGGTAGAAAACAGTTCATAATATCGCTGTTTGAAGGTATTGTAAAGGAGAAGTAAAATCTTATCTAAAAAAATAAAGTGTTATATATCAGTATACTATATATAATTTTAGTTCTGCAAAGACTTTGGTTATTTCGTTTATAGGTATGGAGAACAAAGAAGTGCCTATTAAACCGAGTGTAAAAGTGACTTTGAAACCCATGACGGAATTATTAAGTGAGGTATTGGTTACCGGTACTTATGGTAGTGCCAAGAAGTTAGGCTCCATGGTTGGTTCTGTTGCTGCTGTAAAATCTGAAAAAATAGCCAATAGACCAAGTGCGAACTTTGCGGATGCCCTACAAGGACAGGTTGCCGGCTTACAAGTTTTTACTTCTTCCGGTGAACCTAGCGAAGGAGTCTCTATGCGTTTACGTGGTATCGGTTCTATCAACTCTTCCAGCGAACCTTTATTTATATTAGATGGTGCTCCTATTTCAAGTGGTGCATTTTCGGCCATTAACCCTAATGATATTGAAAATCTGACTATTTTGAAAGATGCTTCTTCAACTTCTATTTATGGTTCACGAGCTGCTAATGGTGTTATAGTAATTACTACCAAACGCGGTAAAGGTGTCAAACCGACTGTTACCATAAAGGGGCAATACGGTATCTCTCAGCGTGCTGTAGAAAATATCACTTTAATGAACTCAGAGCAATATTTCAATTTCTGTGAAACTGTCAATCCCAATTATAAGACTAATGAAGCTTTTCAGGCTAATAAAGAATTTGCATTGAAACACGGTATATCTACAGATTGGTATGACTACTTTTTTAAAGATAATGCACCGACCTATCAATTAGATGCAAGTATTACCGGTGTAGCCAACAATACCAATTATTTTATCTCTGCCAGCCATTATGATGCAGAGGGTATTGAACCGGCTTCAGGAATGAAACGTGAAACAGTACGTAGTAATATTGATACTAAAGTTTCAGATTGGTTCCGGGTTGGATTGAATTTAGGTTTGTCTTATGAAGATTTTGAAACTAACGGTTTTGCCGGAACAGGAAATAGTTGGTATAACGTAGCGACTTTAAGTAAATGGGCCATCCCTTATGAAACTCCTTATGAAATCATAGAAAATGCAGATGGTTCTATTTCTTATGGAAAAAGAAAAAACATTTTAGATAAAATTGGATTGTGGAATCCGTATTATCTGCTGGAAAATCAACCTACAGAAAAGAATAAAATACGTCTATATGGTAATGCTTTTGAAGAGATAACACCAATAAAAGGACTGACAATCCGTGCGGCACAGGCAATAGATGCTTTCGATTACAGATATCGTTATGTTAGTCTGCCCGCTGATTATAATAATCAAAAGGGTTCTGCATCCGAATCTTTCCAGCGTTATTCTTCATTTACATTTACCAATACAGCCGAATACAAATTCAGTATCAACGAAATGCATAATATATCGGCATTGGTTGGACAAGAATCTATTATTTATAATGGAAGTTCGTTTGGTGCCAGTGTGGATAACATAACAGATGGTCGTCTGCCTATGCTGAGTAATGGTACTATTCCTAAGCAGCCGAGTGCCAGCAAAAAGAAAAAAGTGATGAACTCATATTTTAGTCGCTTGGAATACAATTTTGGTGAGAAATATTTCTTTGACGCTTCTTTCCGTACTGACGGCTCGTCTATTTTTGGACGTGATAATCGTTGGGCTTCTTTCTTCTCTGTCGGTACCATGTGGAATGTGTCCAAAGAGGCGTTCATGGAAGATATTGATTGGCTGAAAGACCTAAAAGTAAAATTCAGCTATGGTACGACCGGTAACTCTGCATTTGATGGTGATCCCTATTATCCTTCTTTGGGCTTAGTGGGTACCGGCAAGTATAATGGAGATCAAACATTCTATATTTCTTCTGTTCAGAATGATGGTTTAACTTGGGAAAAACAAAAGACTATAAATATAGGATTGAGTGCACGTTTGTTTGATCGTTTGGATATCGACTTGGCATACTATGATAAGAAAACCACAGATATGCTGATGACTATTCCTTATTCATATACGACAGGTCACAGTTCCGGTTGGGGAAATATCGGTAGTATGTTTAACCGTGGTTTTGAAGCTACAGTCTCATACGATATTATTAACCGTAGAAATCTGCAATGGAGTGTTTCGGCCAATATTAACTATAACAAGAACCAGATTACTGAGTTGTTTGGTGGACGTGATGAGTATGTTGTAGCCAATACCGGTATTAAATATCAGGTAGGAATGCCTTATGGTGAACTGTATTATGTTCGTTGGGTAGGAGTAGACCCGGCAGACGGACAGCAGATTTGGTTGGATAAAGACGGTAATGAGACCAAAACTTATTCTGAAGATAACGCTGTATTTACAGGAAAGCAACGTTATGCTCCATGGGCCGGTGGTTTCAGTACTTCGTTCTTCTGGAAAGGTTTCAGCATTAATGCCGACTTCTCTTATGTATTAGGAAAGTATACTATTAATAATGATGCTTTCTTCTACAACAATCCGAATTTTGCAGGTCAGTTAAACCAATCAACGGATATGCTTGATATGTGGACGACTCCGGGACAAGTAACCAATATTCCTGCTGCTAATTCTGAATTGCGTTTTGACACTCACTTGATTGAGAATGCTTCTTTCCTTCGTCTGAAAAACCTGACTATCGGTTATACTTTGCCGGAAAATTGGTTGCATAAGACCGGTTTCATCAAAGGAGCACGTATTTTTGCTGTTGGACGTAATTTGTTGACCGTAACCAACTATACGGGTGCCGATCCTGAAGTAGATTCAAACTTACAATTAGGAAAATATCCTAATACCAAGCAATTTACGATTGGTGCTGAATTAACATTCTAAATTTAAATAAAGCATAATATGAAGAAATCAATTATACTATCAATTATAGCCTGTTGTGCAGCATTCACTTCATGTAATATGGACGAAATGCCTAGCACATCAATACCTACGGATGAATCAATATTGACCGTAAAGGACTGTCAAGCCTTTAGTAATATGCTTCATGCTGAATGGAGAGGATACGTCCAAAATGCTTATTCAATGGATGCGTTGGTACAATCCGGACTATTGACTGCCACAGCAGATTATGGTAATACCTATGGATATTTTTATCGTTGGGCTTTCGAAATCACAGATGGAGCATTTTCGGGATGTTGGGCCGATAATTATTACATCATAGCCAATGCCAATCATTTAATAAAGGGCGGTCAGAATATCTTGGCAAATGATACGGAATTAAGTGAAAATGATAAAGCTTATATCAATCATTATGTAGGACAAGCTTATTTTTCCAGAGCTTATGCTTATTTTGAATTGGCCTTGCATTATTGTAAGAACTATGATCCCGCATCTGCCGGAAGTGATTATGGAATACCTTTGGTTACAGAATATGCGCCTAGTTCGGATTATTCCAAATATCCCGGTCGTAGCAGCCTGAAAGAAACTTTCGATTTTATCGTAAAAGATCTGGAACAGGCTTCCAACTTAGTAGGAATTCAAGGAGAAGCCCAGTCTGCATATATTACTTTAGATGTAGTTGAAGCTTTAAAGGCACGTGTCTATTTGGAAATGGAAGATTATCAAAATGCTGCGGCTGCTGCACAAGGATTAATCAATAGCAAGCGCTATACTTTGATATCTGATGGAGATGCGTATAAAAAGATGTGGTTGAACGATGTTGGTACAGAAGCTATCTGGCAGTTCGCAATGTCAAAGACAGAAACCGGTTCAAACGCTTTAGGTAGTTCTTTTATGGGAATAGTTGACAAACTGCCTCGCCCTAGTTATTTACCTGTTAAGTCTGTTTTAAATTTGTACGATAAGGAAAATGACATCCGTTACGATGCTTATTTCACAACCGGATTGATTGACCGTCAAGTAGGTGATGATATTGAGGTCACTTATTGTAGTAAATGGCCGGGTAATCCTGAATTATATGAAGGAAAATCCAATAATGTCAATAAGTTAAAAGCTTTCCGTATTTCTGAAATGTATCTGATTGCTGCTGAGGCTTATGCAATGTTGAATCAAGAAGATAAAGCTTCAGAGATGTTGAATGAACTAAAAAAGATACGTATCAAAGGATGGACTGAAACAGTTTACAATGGCGCAGCTTTGATGCAGGAAATTCAGGATGAACGCGTACGAGAATTGTTTGCTGAAGGCAATAGATTGTTTGACATGAAGCGTTGGAAAATTGGTATGAAGCGTAGCTCATCTGATGCTCAAAGAGACGATTATTTGCCTGCTTTGGGTACTGATATTGAAAAAGAAGCTACAGATAATCGTTGGGTATGGCCTATTCCGAAGGATGAAATGGATAGTAATCCACAACTGAAAGGGCAACAGAATCCTGGATATTAATGTAAAAGCTTACTGAATATAATAAAAGGTCGTGTTTTATGATAACACGGCCTTTTTAAGTTGAGTACATTATAGTTATAAAATTCCCACGATATTGCAAGAATAAGTTTTATTCAGAGCTGTTTTAGCATATCAGAACTCTGATTTATGGTAGAATATTAGTAGAAAATATTTCATAATATTGCTTATTTGGTACTTTAAATGAAGGGGAAACACTTGGAGACAGCACACCAAAGTATTGATTATCAGTAAAATAAATAATTATTTAGTTCTGCAAAAACTTTGGTAATTTCATTTATAGGTATGCAATCTCAGGAAGTGTCTATTAAGCCAACAATAAACATTGTTTTAAAACCTGATACAGAAACACTTGACGAAGTTGTAGTTATCGCTTATGGTACAGCTAAAAAAGAATCTTTAACAGGTTCTATTTCCGTTGTAGATAATAAAAAAATAGAAAAACGCATCACAACAAGTGTTACCGGTGCGTTAGAAGGAGCCGCACCGGGTGTGCAAGTTAACAACACCTATGGAGAACCGGGGAAAGCTCCATCTATCCGTATCCGTGGTTTCGGTACATTAGTCAGCGGAGCTTCAGAACCACTTTATGTGGTAGATGGTGTTCCTTTTGATGGAAATATGGCTGAACTAAATTCTAATGACATTGCAAGTATGTCTATTTTAAAAGATGCTGCATCAGCCGCTTTATATGGTAACCGAGCAGCTAACGGTGTTGTCCTAATCACGACCAAAAGCGGACATGCTACCAACAAACCAAGCATTACACTACAAATGAATCAGGGTATTTATAATCGTGGTATTCCTGAATATGACCGTTTGGATGCCGACCGCTGGATGGAAGCTTCTTGGATGGCAAAAAAATATGCCATGATGTCTAATAAAGGTATGAGTGCAACAGAAGCCGGACAATATGCGACTGAACATCTTATTACAGAATCCATCGGACGCAATATCTATAATGCAGCAGACAATCAATTATTTGATGCCAATGGTAAACTGACAGCATCTCGCTTATCCGGTTATGATGATTTAGATTGGGCAGATGCCATTGAGCGCAATGGTCATCGTCAAGATTACAACTTGTCGGCCTCTACTTCCGGTGAAAAATACAGTATATATTCTTCAATTGGTTATCTGAAAGAGAAAGGTTATGTAAAAGCAACAGATTATGAACGCTATTCCGGCCGTATCAATTCTACATTTACACCGAATAAATGGTTTAAAGGAGGTGTGAACCTGACCGGTTCGTGGACTAAGCGTAACTATAATGACAATGCCACCGGTAGTTATTATTCCAATCCGTTCTACATTACTCGCTATATGGCACCGGTGTATCCTGTGTATATGCATAATGCTGATGGTAGTTACCAACTGGATGAAAATGGTGAAAAGATTTATGATACAACTTCTCCATATTTGGGCAACCGTAATATCGCTTATGAAATGTTGTTCAATAAAGAAGAAAGCATTCGTAATGTATTAGGAGGACAAGCTTTTGCCACGATTACATTACCGTTAGGATTGTCTGTCACAGTAAAAGGAGACTTAAACAACAGTACAAGTAATAACAAAAAATATGATAATCCCAAAATCGGTGATGGTGCTACCAATGGTGGTCGTCTGACAAGCTATGCATATCAATACCGCACAGTAACCTTACAGCAAATATTAAATTGGAATTATCAATTCAAAGAAATACATAATATAGAAGCCATGATTGCTCATGAAAGTTATAGTTGGGAGCGTAAATACACATCCGGCATGAATACCGGTATGGCTGTAGACGGCAATTTAACAATGGGCAATTTCCTAACCAACTCTTACTTCAACGGTAGCGATGATGAAGACAAGACGGAATCTTATTTGGCACGTGTAAAATACAACTATGATAATCGTTATTTCATCGAAGGTTCTTTCAGGCGTGATGGTTCTTCACGCTTCCATAAAGACAACCGCTGGGGTAACTTCTATTCGGTAGGTGCTAGTTGGAATATGAAAAATGAAGCCTTCTTAGAAGATGTGGAATGGGTTGATCATTTAAAAATGCGTGCTTCATATGGTGAAGTGGGTAACAATATGGGGGTCAGCTATTATGGGCACATGGCTTTATACACCATTGATAAAAATGGTGGCAATCCTGCTCTATTGAAAAAGTCATTGGCAGCTCCCGATATAAAATGGGAAACTACCCAAACCGTGGATGTGGCTGTAGAAGGCCGCTTATTTAACAAGCTAAACTTCCAAATCGGTTATTTCGACAAGCGTTCTAAAGATTTGCTGTTCGAAGTCCGCTTACCTCTGTCAGCCAGTTCTTATCCATGGCAGGACAAGGTCATGAACTTGACACAATACAAAAATATTGGAACCGTTTCCAACCGAGGCTGGGAAATCTCATTAAATGCAGACGCCATAGACAGTAAAGATTGGAAATGGAACATTGGCGTTGATGCCACTTTCTTGAAAAACGAAATCGTAAAATTGCCTGACGGAAAAGACATTCTGCACGGTATGCAGAACTATTCGGAAGGTCATTCTATTTATGAATTCTATACATACCACTTTGAAGGAGTAGACCAATTGACCGGTACTTCTCTTTATACACTTGATCCGGAACAGAAAGTTAAAGCTGAAGAGGCAGGTGCTTTAGTAAATATCAATGGACAAGATTATGCCACTGCTACCTCTTATGCTCAACGTAAATGGGCAGGCAGTGCACTCCCCACTGTATATGGTTCTATCAGTTCTGCCCTATCATGGAAAAACTGGAATCTGAACATGTTGTTCACTTATTCTTTAGGTGGAAAAACATACGATGGTTCTTATAGCAGCTTAATGGGTGTATCCGAATCAGGTGCCGCAGGTAGTGCTTACCACAAGGACATCTTAAATTCTTGGAACGGTGCTCCGGCAGGTATGACCGAAACTTCTCCTAACCGTATTGACCCGAATGGTATTCCTCGTATAGATTACTACAAATCTTCTGACTTGAATGCTACCAGCGACCGTTGGTTGGTAAGTTCTTCTTACTTGGTATTCAAAAATCTGAGTTTATCTTATGAACTACCCAAAAAGTGGATGAAGAATTTAGGCATTGAAGGGTTGATGTTGAATGCCGGTGTAGAAAATCTTTTTACACTAACTGCACGTAAAGGTTTAAACCCACAATATTCTTTCAATGGTGGTTCGGATGACACCTATGTAACCGCCAGAGTTTATAACTTTGGATTAACTGTAAAATTCTAAAGAAATAACTTTTTAAAACAGACATAGAATTATGAAAAAATATATTCAAAAATTGTTTGTAGGTAGTCTAATGGCAGGTACCTTATTGGTTTCCTCTTGTGCAAGCGACTATCTGGACACAGCTCCCACAGACTCTACCGGTTCTGCTGATGCCATCGGAACAACCGACAATGCCATAAAGGCACTGAATGGTATTGCCAAACTCATGAGCACCCAACATTACTATTTCGGTCAAGGCTTTGCCGGAGAAAACAATATCATTGCTCATTATGAAAATTATCCGAGCGAAAACTATCTGTATAACTTATATGCATCCGGCTGGTCACCTATTCATAATCAAGAGTTTCATACACGTACTAACTCTATTTACGATGCTTATGCGTGGTATTACTATTATTCTATAGTAGGCAATGCCAACACAATTCTGGCAAACATAGATAACGCAGAAGGCACTGAAAGTGAAAAGCAATTTATAAAAGCTTCGGCACTAACATTCAGAGCCTATGCTTTTGAAAAATTAGTACACTATTATTGCTGGCGCTGGCAAGACTCCAACAATGGTGCATCACAAGGTTTAATACTTCGTTTAGACGAATCAACTAACGGAATGCCTTATTCTACATTGGCTGAAACTTATACCCAAATTTATAAAGATTTGGATGAGGCTATCAGTTTATATGGCGAAAGTGGCATGAATAGAAAAGAAGGCGATGTATGGATGCCGAATGTTAACGTTGCCCATGCCATATATGCTCGTGCTGCACTGACAAAACAGGATTATGCCAAAGCTTTAAGCGAAGCAAAATTGGCGCGTGAGGGCTATCCATTGATGAACAATACAGAATACTATGCAGGTTTCTGCAACCCTACAGGTGAATGGATCATGGGTAGCTTTGGAGGTTCACAGGAAAACAACTGGTATTGGAGCTACGGAGTGCAATTTGCCTGCAACGGTTACTATGCCAGCACGCAACAGACCGGTGCCGGAGCTATCGGACGCGAATTAATTAACCGCATCCCCAACAATGATGCCCGTAAAGCTTTATTTCTCACCGAAGACAAATTCCCGGGCTACAACTTCAATGATGGTTCAGTCATGGACTTAACATATGGCATTTTAGGTATGGGTGAAAAAGAAAAAGAAGCCGATGCTCTATGGGATGAAGCCGCAGCTTATTGTAAAAAGATGGCTGTCAGTGGACTGACTGCTCCTTATGAAGCTGGTTATATGTACTTAGGAGGACAATTAAAGTTCTATGTATTCGACACTCCGGGTGTAGGTTACTTACCTTTTATCCGTTCTTCCGAAATGGTATTGATAGAAGCGGAAGCCAACTACTTCCTAAACAACGAAGCAGCTGCACAGGCGGCTTTAGTAGAGCTGAATGCTACTTCCGGACGTAATGCAGAATATACTTGTACCAAAACCGGAGATGCGTTATGGAACGAAATCATGGACTATCGTGAACTTGAACTATGGGGAGAAGGCTTTGCATGGAGCGACTATAAACGCTGGAATCGTGATGTCATTCGCAATGGCTTTGACAAAGGTGGCAATGCACACATCTCTATTGCTACGACTATTCCGGCAAGCGGCGCCAACAAATGGACATGGGATGTTCCTTTGAACGAAACTGATTACAATGATGAACTGAAAGTTAGCGGTAACTAACAGTTAATCATCGACTACAAAAAAGAGAGTGTCAAAAATGCTTTTATTAATTTGCCTTTGACACTCTCTTCGTTTTCTCTTATAATATCTTCCCTATTTCATTCCAATCCTCCATTATCCCTGTAGGCTGAAAAGAAAACTTCGTTGTTTTTTTTACATTATAGAATACTTGTCCGAGCCCTGCATCCTTGGCACCAGCTATATCATTCTCCCAATTATCCCCTATCATCAAAGAAGTATGCAATTCTGACTGAGTGGCTGACATCGCAAAGTAAAATATTTCAGGAAAAGGTTTATGCACACCGATATCCTCCGACAAAACTACTTTTTTAAAGTATTTATCAACTCCCGCCGAACGCATTTTTTGTTCTTGCAACTCTCTAAAACCATTGGAAAGGATATACAAATTGTATTTTGAAGACAAATATTCCAATGCTTCAACCGCATGAGGCATTGTCTTCTTCTTGTACACTATTTCTGCAAAAAAATCATCCGAATATGCTTTTACCAATGCTTTATCTTCAACACCTACCTGTTGCAGAGGATAAGAAAAGCGCATATCATTCAACTCATCTTTTGTGATATGTCCGGCACCATATTCTCCCCAAAGTATTTCATTTCGCCCACTATATATGGTATAAAACTGATGAAAGGAGTCAAAGTATCGCTCAAAATGATACTTTTCATACATGTCCTGAAACGTATCGCGGGCATTTTCCGAAAATGCCCAAACCGTATCATCCAAATCTATAAATATGCTCTTATACATATACATTCAATAATTATAAAAAAGGGGTTGTGCCTGATTGAGACGCAACCCCTTTACGGGATAATTTATATATTATTTTATTTTACCTGAATAACAAGGTATCTTGATACACTCCAAAACTGACTAGGATTAGTTATCTTCAAAGTTAACTGCCCTTTTGCATCCTTCACCAATTCGTATGAACCTGCAGGATGAGTGGTCAATAGTTCTGCACGTTTTGAATACAATTTGATTTCCTTGTCTGTACGAATATCAATCTGAGTAAAATAATCTTTATTGAAATCGTCATTTTTAAGCACGTCACCATTCTTAAGAATTTTCTGATCTTTCAATTCCGATTTTGTACCAAAGACAAACCATGCAGTATTCAAAGCTTTATCCTGACTGGCAACAGTAGCAGATTTAGCTTCATTCTCAGCTGTCAAATCACTTACATTTTGGCTTAATCCGGCCACTGCATCATCCAATTCTGCTATACGAATATTCTTTGAAGCAAGCTCTGCCTGTAAAGTCTCAATCTGTTGTTGTTTAGCCTCTAATTCCTTAGTCAAATTGGCAATAGCTTTTTTCAACTGTGCAGAATTATATTTACTGTTCTTCAATTGCTCTTCCAACTTAGCAATCTGTTCGCGGTTAGCCTGTAATTTTTCACTAATAAAACGAATATCATCTTTTATCTTATTTGCACTGTTTTCACGAATAGAGCCACTCTGCAAATCAACACGGTTTTCAGCTTCGTTTATTTGTCGGAAACCTTCCTGAACCTCATTAAATGCACCCATAATTTCGTCCAATTCTGCATTTCTGCTGGACAGTTCTACCATTAAAGAATCATTCTGAGCCTTCATAGCCTCATTTTTTGCTCCGTTACCGCAAGAGCTCAACAGGGCAACAGACAACAATGATAAAATTACTAACTTTTTCATCTGCTTTACTTTTTAAAGTTCATTATTTTTAGTCCTCTTTTCCACCGAGCACAATGACAATCTCGCCACGTGGCTCGTTCTCTGTGAAATGCGCTATAACTTCTGTCAATGTACCCCGTACACTTTCTTCGTGCATTTTAGAAATCTCACGACATACGGAAACAGGCCTGTCGGCACCGAAAAACTCGGCAAATTGAGTCAAGGTTTTCACTAAACGATAAGGTGACTCATAGAATATCATCGTCCTCTTCTCTTCCTGTAAAGAAGTGAGCCGAGTAACCCGACCCTTCTTTTGAGGCAGGAAACCTTCAAAACAAAAACGTTCATCAGGCAAACCGGAGGCAACCAATGCCGGCACAAAAGCTGTAGCTCCCGGCAAACATTGCACCTCAATACCATTCCTTACACATTCCCGTACAACTAAAAATCCGGGATCAGAAATTCCGGGAGTGCCGGCATCAGATATCAACGCTACAGTTTCGCCTGCTTTGATTCTATTGACAACGCCTTCAACCGTTTTATGTTCATTGAATTTATGATGGGACTGCATCGCATTCTTTATTTCATAATGTTTCAAAAGAATGCCGGAAGTACGAGTATCTTCAGCCAATATGAGATCAGCCTCTTTCAGCACGCGAATAGCGCGAAATGTCATATCTTCCAAATTCCCCACGGGAGTAGGCACTACATACAGTTTTCCCATAAAAAACACTCCTAATTCTGTTATATGATGACAAATGTAGAAAGAAATCAAATGTCTAAAGTTAATTGATGCTATTATTTAACAGATGTTGCACATTCCTTTAACATTATATCTTTTATTAATAAAAATATTAGGGATTATAGCCCTTTTTTGGGGTACAAATAGTACATTTGCAGCCGTAACTAAAACCAATTATCACTATTTAACCATGGTAGTTTTTTCAGAAGACCACATACAAGAGACACGTAGAAGAGGAAGAATAGAAGTAATTTGCGGTTCCATGTTCTCAGGCAAAACGGAAGAACTTATCCGACGGCTGAAACGTGCCAAGTTTGCCCGCCAAAGAGTGGAAATATTTAAACCGGCCTTGGATACCCGATACTCTGAAGAGGAAGTTGTATCACATGACAGCAACTCCATTGCCTCCACCCCTATTGATACTTCCGCCAGTATCTTATTATTCTCTTCAGATAAAGATGTAATAGGAATAGACGAAGCACAGTTTTTCGACGAAGGGTTAATAAACGTATGCAATCAGCTGGCCGACAGCGGAGTGCGTGTTATTGTAGCCGGACTGGATATGGATTTCAAAAGAATTCCGTTCGGACCTATTCCGGCTCTATGTGCCATTGCAGATGAAGTAACCAAAGTCCATGCTATCTGTGTAAAATGCGGTAATTTAGCTTATGCTTCTCATCGCATAACCAAAAGTGACAAAAGAGTACTGCTCGGCGAGAAAGCCGACTATGAACCATTGTGCCGTGAATGTTACAGGAAAGCTATTGAGGAAGAACAAACCATCCAATAAGTCCACATCATTATGTTACAGAAGAAAATAACATTTGACAGTTTTATCCGTGGTATTCTAAGCGGAATTGTCATTATAGGAATACTCTATTTAGTCAATCGCTTAAGCGGAGTATTACTTCCATTTTTCGTTGCGTGGCTCATCGCCTACCTTATTTATCCTATGGTTACTTTCTTTCAGTATAAATTGCGGTTAAAAAATAGAGTCATTTCTATTTTTGCTGTTATGCTGGTATTAATATGCATCGGTATTCTGACATTTATCGGACTGGTTCCTCCTATTGTAGAAGAATTCGGAAAATTAAAAGAACTGCTCACCGACTACTTTGTGGAAGGTTCAAAACAAGCAGCCATCCCCGGTACCGTGGCCAATTTTATTAAAGAACATATCGATATGCTTAAAATAAATGAGGCTTTGAATGAAGACCGTATTGCTCAAACCATACGCGATGTACTGCCTCAGGTATGGGCTATCTTTACACAGTCAGTCAATGTGGTCGTGAGTATATTTACCTCTTTTATCATACTGCTCTATACTTTTTTCATTCTGCTGGATTATGAAGCCATAGCCAAAGGCTGGATAAAATTAGTTCCTGTAAAACATCGCGATACGACCATCAAAATAGTAAATGATGTACAAGAAGGCATGAACAAGTACTTCCGTGGACAAGCAGTGGTAGCTTTTTGTGTAGGCATTTTATTCAGTATCGGTTTTCTGATTATTGATTTCCCACTGGCAATCGGCTTCGGATTGTTTATCGGTCTACTCAATATGGTACCTTATTTACAACTCATTGCTTTTATCCCTACCATACTATTAGCATTGCTCAAAGCTGCCGATACCGGAGAAAATTTCTGGTGGATATTATTTTGTGCATTTTTAGTCTTTTGCATTGTACAGGTCATACAAGACGGATTGATTGTTCCCAAAGTAATGGGGAAAATAACCGGTCTGAACCCTGCTATCATTCTTTTGTCCTTGTCTGTTTGGGGAGCATTGATGGGAATTGTAGGAATGATTATCGCCTTGCCGTGCACCAGCTTAATGCTTTCCTATTATCAACGATACATTCATATAAAAGAAAAGGAATTTTCGAGTGACAATAACACGCCTGATAATCAATAGATAACAGAACTTATTAAAAAATAAATCAAAAAAAGTAAGCAATATATTTGGAAGTTTAAACAAAAACGCCTACCTTTGCACTCGCAATTCGGAAGAATAGCAATAACAAAGGATTGATTCGCTAGCTCAGCAGGTAGAGCACAACACTTTTAATGTTGGGGTCCTGGGTTCGAGCCCCAGGCGGATCACAGAAACGCTGGACAGAAATGGACAGTAAATGTACAACTCCTACAATATCAAGGTATTGTAGGAGTTTTTCTTTGTATAATGTCTGTGACCTAAGACACGAAAAGGTCACAGAAAGACACACTTTCGTGACCAATTCGTGACCTGTCCACCCTCTAAGATTTTAGGTCACGGAATGTCCAAAATTGGCGGTTTGTTGTCTTGATTTGTCCGTACTGCAAATATCTCATTTTCAGTTTATCAATTTAAGTTTGTAACTAAAAAAAGAGATTATGAGAAGTACTTTTAAGCTACTCTATTTCGTCAAACGAAATGCAGTAAAGAAGAACGGTAATGCACCGATTATCGCACGTATCACTATCGACCAAGTTGTAGCCCAGTTTAACACCAAACTGGAAATAAATCCGACTCACTGGAGCGTGGAATTAGGCAAGGCTTCCGGCAGAACCGCAGAAGCCGTACACATCAATTCCATGCTGGAAAGTATTCGTAGCACAGTTCATCAACATTACCATGCGTTAATGGCGCAAGACGGATATGTAACCGCAGAACTGGTAAAGAACGCTTTTTTAGGTAAGATAGCAAGGGAACGGACTTTGATAGAGTTCTTCAAACAGCACAACGAGCAGTATTTGCAAAAGGTCAAAATGAATACCGCAGACAAGACCTATTCACGTTATGAACTGACAAAGAAACGGCTTATGGAGTTTATGAAGTTTAAATACTCCGTTTCCGATATGCTCATTAAAGATATAAATGTGGTATTCATTGAAGATTTCCTGTTGTATATCAAGAATAACTATGGGTGCAGCCATAATACGGCTATGAAGTTCATACAACGTTTTCGCACGGTAGTAAACTTTGCCAAGAATACGGGTTTAGTGACTGCCGACCCTTTCGGGAGTTATCGGGTAAGGTTTGAACGTACCGATAGGGATTATCTGACTATGGAAGAAATTACCACCATTTACAACCACGAGTTTAGCTCTAAACGGTTGGAGCAGGTACGTGATTTGTTCATTTTCAGTTGTTACACGGCACTTTCATACATTGATGTATGCGAGTTAAGGCAGGAGGACATTCGCACCGGATTTGACGGTAATTTGTGGATTATACGGAAAAGACATAAAACAAATGTTACATCTACTGTCCGATTGCTGGATATACCAAAAGCCATATTGGAAAAGTACAGAGACAAATTGCCAAACGGTAAGATTTTACCAGTTATCAGCAATCAGAAAATGAATGATTACTTAAAAGAAATCGCAGCCATTTGCGGGATTGAAAAGACCTTGACCTACCATGTAGCCCGGCATTCGTGCGCCACTTCGGTGCTGCTCGCAAACGGTGTTCCCATTGAAACTGTATCTAAGATTTTAGGTCATACCAACATCAGAACTACTCAAATTTATGCGAGGATTACCGATTTGAAAGTAAGTGGCGACATGGAAATGTTGGCTCAAAAACTGGACGTTCCAAATCGTACTGCCAGCCGTTGAAATCGTGTTATCGTCAGATAACAGCAAGGTGTGATTTGTGGCACACAAATCTGTTTTCCGTGCCGCAAAACACCTTGGGCAAATTCACTCCGAAGTCGTGTTGCCAATTAAAGAAAGATATTCACTAACTAAAGATTTTCGCTCGTCGGGACGGGTGGTCCCGCCCCTTGCCGCTGGGCGTTCCCCGACCGATGAGTTTATTTTTGTAATTCTGCAATCTTGTTTTATTGAAATATTGATAGCCTGATTGATTGAAAGCAAGATTTCAAGAAAACTGGATTGATTGAAAACAATAAACCATTCAATATTGATTGAAATACTGAATGGTTTATTTATTATCAAGAATATAATTACTTGCGAAAAGAAAATAAAACTCGCATCATGTATCGTTTTCATCCATTCTTCGGAGCAGACTTTTTTGCAATGTCTCCAAATACCGAGTTCTATTTATTTTACGGCTTCGCATTTCCAAATAAGAATGATATAAATCACCAATATCTATACTGAACACATTTTCAAAATATCCTGCAATCTCTTTTAAAGTAGCCGTTCCTTTATTAAAATCCCCATTCGCTTCTAAAGCATAAATCAGTTCTACCAACGCCCTTTTAGAGCCAGTCCAACGCAAAATACTTTCTACAACCTGTCCGTTATCCGCTTTGCGCTGTACAATACGCTCCAATTCCTGCAATCTGTTAGTCAAATAGATTTTCAACAGTTCGTTAGTAATAATTTTAGCCACTTTAAAATCATATCCGGTTGAATATAGAGGGTCTTTATCAATATGGGAACTGTCTGTACATATTCGTAAATCGTTTTGGTTTCGGGTAAAATAATACCTATCCAAATAAGTAGATTTAGAACGGTAATACTGATAAAAATCCAAGTTCCTACTGAAATAAAACGTCAAACTATCCAACTCTTTATATAAATACTCTCTTTGTGCAATATCACTACCAGTAGGATATTTACTTTCAATGACATATATTTTATTGTAATACAAATACTTGCTCAACACTTCTGGCTTATACTCCTTAAAAAAAGAGATTTCTTCCGTTTCATCAGCAAACTGATAAGCTAATATGTATTTTCTCAATTCATCACCTAAAGGCTGAATAAAACGCATCATATGCAAAGCACTGTCAATGCCCATACAATCATCTATACCGAGCTTTTCTATCTCTGTATTGATTTGGAACAATATCTTATCTACAAATTGCATAGAATATCTTTGAGCTGATTATAAAGACCTAATACTATCTCTATATCGCCTTAATTCTTTTTCTCCAGCATTTTTTATAGCCGAATCCAGTTCATTAAGAACTCTAACTCTATCATTAGGTATCATTCCGACAAACGGGACAGTGTTTGATACCGTATTTCCTAATAAAGTTGTTTTTATATGAAGTCTTGAAATAAAAGTCCGTAGTTCCAGCAACCTTTCGTGTTCGGTAGCTTCTACAAAAGAACCACGTTGTATTTCCTCGTATAATTCTGATTCGGAAAATACGGTCAGTGATACAAAGTTTACGGTAAAGGGATGTAACTGATTAAACACATTGGCAGTATTAATAGCGTTCCGCTCTCCCTTGCCTTTTCCTGCAAGCCCTGTCAGATACACGAGGTTATATCTGATATTTGCTTCTTCCAACTTCTTGCATTGCTCGATAATATCATTAGCCGTATATCCCTTGTTCATTACTGCCAATGTATTATCATCGCCCGATTCTGTTCCAATACTGATACCGTCAAAACCTAAATGACGCAGGTTCTTCAATTCCTCTACTGTTTTTGGCTTAATATCTGAAATCCGGGCAAACATACCGATACTTTCACAATGACGAAGATATTTCCTGATTAGAAGACCTAAATCCAGCAGCCTGTTATAACTTAGCACAAATGGATTAGCCCCCGTTAAAAATACTCGCCGGGCTTTGGGCTGGTAACTTTGTATCACTTTCAAATCTTCTTCGACTTCCGTAATGGGAGATAGACGAAACTTTGTTCCGTGATATAAACTACAAAATTTACACTTGTTGTGAGTGCATCCGGCTGTTACCTGTAAGAGTTGAGAACTTGCTTCGTATGGTGGTCGCCATACTTGTCCCGTAAAATGTAATAGTTCCATATAATTATAAATTAAGCACTTGGAATTCGTTATTTTCCGTATTTTTGTGCTGCGAAGTTAGGACGTTCTTTTTGAATAAAGAAGAACTATACTATCTGTCAGCCACTTACGTTTGAGTTAGTTTTTCTCAATATCAATGTATTCAAGGACGGAAAAAATGCGAAAAAAGTTAGATTATGATTATTGTTCTGCTTCCCCTATACTGGAATGGTTGGGAGACAAATGGGCTTTGGTCGTTTTATTGAAACTACACGAGAATGGAGTAATACGTTTCAATGAACTATACAAAACAATTCCCTCTATATCGGAAAAGATGCTTTCTACTGTCTTACGTTCATTGGTGACGGACGGATTAGTAGGTAGAAAAATATATCCCTCAGTACCACCCAAAGTGGAATATTATGTATCTGAATTTGGAGAAACTTTAATCCCTCATTTAGAGCAGTTGAAACAATGGGGGCAAGAAAATTTTGAAACGATAATGGAGAATAGACTGAAAAATAAGTATTGAAATTTAGTGCAAGGTGCAAGTATATATCTATATATATAGCTTGCACCTTGCACTAACCTTAGAATGTTTATTTTCAACGGTTTGCATAATCCAAAAATAATGCATACATTTGAACCCAAGATGTTGGCAGACAGACACCGGACAACAGCAGACAGTTTTTAAGGACTAAAGCGTGACGGATACAAAGCCAAAATTTCTGAAAGTACTGATATTGAGGAAGAAATAACGTTTGGTTCATAACCCAGCTGGATCACGGAGAACGGCCGCCTTGTTCAAGGCGGCCGTTTTTTCGTGACTGCAAGCCGCAATTCCCTACATGATTGATTATTCGCAAGATTGTCGTATATTTGCGGCACTATCGGACGATAAAAACCTTCCAATGCCAATAAACAAGGACACCCTTTATTTCATCCGGCTGGTACGCAGCGGAGCGGGCCTCGGGGCCGCCCCCGTGAGCGATACCGCCGACACCGCCGTCACGCCGGGATCGTGGGAGCGGATTTACCGCATGGCCGCCGACCACGGGCTGAGCGCCGTCGTGTGGGACGGCATATGCCGGCTGCCCGCAGCACAGCAACCGCCGCGCGAAACCCGCATACGCTGGGCGCTGTCGGCCGAAAAACTGGAGGAAAGGTACCGCCACCAGCAGCAAACGGCCTCAAAACTCGCGGCGCGGTTCTCCGAAGAGGGACTCCGCATGTTGCTGCTCAAAGGGCTCGGACTGAGCCGCGACTACCCCCTCCCGGAGCACCGGGAATGCGGTGACATCGACATTTACCTTTACGGCGAGTCGGACAAGGGCGACCGCATCCTGCATGAGATCGGGGCGCACCCCTATTTCGACGTCCCCAAGCATTCGGAATACGTCTGGGACGGGGTGCTGATAGAAAACCACAGGACAATACTCAACGTGCGCCGCAACAGGACGGAGCGGGAGCTGAACGCCGTGTTGGTGCGGTTGCTGGAGAAGGAGGGCACGCACGGCCTGGCGCCGGGCATACAGGCACCCCGGGCGACATTCAACGCCATATTCCTGATACGCCATGCCGCCGTGCATTTCCAGAAGGAAGGAATTGTGCTGCGGCACCTCTGCGACTGGGCATGTTTCCTGACACGGCATTGGGACGAGATCGACCATGCACTGTTCCGCACGGCGATGGAGGACTACCGCATGGACAGGTTCGCTGACCTGATGACGGCCGCCGCCGTGGAATACCTCGGGGCGGAGGTTCCGGGCCCGGAATGCGAAGCGGGGATGCTCGGACGGTTCATGGAGGAGGTACTCACCCTGTCGCCGATGCCGGACAAGCTCCTGCCGCGCTTGTTGCGCAAACTGTCCGGCCCGTACCGGAACCGCTGGCGGCTGCGCGAAGTGCTCCGGACACCCGTATGGAGGTATTATTACGATACGGTGCGCGGCCAGTGGAACGAGAAATTCACCGTATTCAGGTAGCCGCAGGCTGCAGGCGCCGGAATTCCCGGCCGAATCCGCCCCGGGGAAAGCTGGCTGCGAAAGGAGGAAGAATAGCCTCAGTCTTGGAAAATCTTTGCCGGATATTTTGGATTTAAAAATAAAGAGCTATATTTGCATCGTAATACAACGCAAGGTATACGCTATTTAGTGCGTATCGGCAAGAAATAAGGACATAAAGAGGCGCAAAACTGGAATATCCAGCCCTTTTTGTGTCCTTTATTGTTTGTTACGCGGGCGGAATAGCCTATTCCCGGCATGGCAACGGAGTTGACGGAGCGGGAAAAATTCGTATCTTTGCGTTCGACAGGAAAAAATGCGCAGGCCCTATCGTAGGGATGTACATGAGACAAGAGTCGTATTCCGACACAATTATTTCATCGATTGACAACCGCACCCATGCGGAGGTGTCCCCAGGGTATGCCCATGGCTGAAAATCCGGAAAACAAACAACGCTGGTACGCATTGCGCGTCACCTACGGCCGCGAGATGCTCGTAAAGGGCTATCTGGACGGCATCGGCGTGGAGAGCTATATCCCGATGCACTTCGCCCGGCGGACATACGGGGAGCGGACGCGCAAGGTCTGGGAGCCGCTCATCCACAACCTGCTGTTCATCCGCACTTCGGCCCTGCGCCTGAAGGAGATCAAGGCCAGCACCACCCTGCCGATCCGCTACATCATGGATCGGGAGACGAAGGCGCCGACGGTGATACCGGACAACCAGATGCGGGATTTCATGGCGGTCGTGGCGACACGCAACGAGCATGTCGAGATCGTGGCACCGCAGGACGTCGACCTGGCCGGAGGCGATGCCGTCCGCGTGACCGGCGGGGTGTTCGCCGGGATCGAGGGCCGCTACATCCGGCACAAGGGGCACAGCAAGGTCGCCGTGGCGATCAAGGACATAGCCACCGCACTGACGGCTTACGTGCCGCTGAGGTATATCGAAAAAATAAATCAGCAGATCCTTCTTCCCACACATACGCAATCTGCGCAACGTTAATTCGAAAATTAACGCCTCTAAATTTTCGGTTATGAAACAAGTCATGCGGGAGTCTTTGCTCATAAAGCTTCCCGTCATCATCGGAGACCTATTCTTACTGAACCTGTCCTGGATACTGGCGCTCACGCTGTATCCGCAACCGGCCTGTATCGCCCGCTCGCTGGAGATATTCGCCTATCTCAACATCTGTTTCATCCCAGGCCTCTCGTGGTTCGGCGTGATCCTCTCCTCGCGGATCGTCCCCTACGAGGAGATCATCCGCCGCGTATTCTACGTCGTACTCTGCCACCTGGGGTTCTTCGTGCTCATCCAGACCGTATGGAGCTACGGGCTGCTGCCGGTGCACCTGATGGGGACGTTCTACATCGTGCTCACCGTATTGCTGATGCTGTGGCGCTACATCTGCCGCATCGTGGTCAATGTCACACGCGGACACGGCCGCAACGCCCGCCGCGTGATCATCGTCGGAAGCAAGGACAATGCGGTAGAGGTATACCACGAAATGGTCGACAACACCAGCACGGGTTACCGCGTGCTCGGCTATTTCAGCAACCACAACGACCACACCCTGCCGGACAACACCCCCTGCCTGGGTAGCGTGGACGAGGCGCTGCCGTGGCTGGAGGCACACCCGGTAAACGAAGTGTACTGCTGCCTCTCGACGGATCGTTACGCGGAAGAGATATTCCCGATCATGGATTTCTGCGAAAACAACTTCGTCCGCTTCTTCTACGTGCCCAACCTGCGCAACTACATGAAGCGCACGATGAACCTCGAACTGCTGGGCAACGTACCGATCCTCTACATCCGCGAGGAGCCGTTGCGGCAGGCGTCGAACCGGTTTATCAAACGGGCATTCGACGTCACCGTATCGAGCCTGTTCCTCTGCACGCTGTTCCCCTTCATCTATATTTTCGTGGCCATAGGCACCAAACTGACCTCGCGGGGCCCGGTGCTCTTCCTGCAGGAGCGCAGCGGGGAGAACGGCCAGACGTTCAGGTGCATTAAATTCCGTTCGATGCGCGTCAACGCCGATGCCGACAGGGTGCAGGCGACCCGGGACGACCCGCGCAAGACCCGGTTCGGGGATTTCCTGCGCCGGTCGAGCATCGACGAGCTGCCCCAGTTCATCAACGTGCTCAAGGGCGACATGTCCATCGTGGGGCCGCGGCCGCACATGCTCCAGCACACCGAGCAATACTCGAAACTCATCAACAAATATATGGTTCGCCACCTGATCAAACCCGGCATCACGGGATGGGCCCAGGTGACGGGATACCGCGGCGAGACCCACTCCCTGAGCCAGATGGAAGGCCGCGTACGCCGCGACATCTGGTACTTGGAAAACTGGTCGCTGCTGCTCGACATCCGCATCATCTTCATGACGGTATGGAATGCCCTGCGGCAGGATGAGAACGCATATTAATTTCAGAAACCTATGAAAGGCATCATCTTGGCGGGTGGCAGCGGAACGCGTTTGTACCCGATCACGA
>ERZ773260.1582-NODE-1582-length-28846-cov-5.179778_pt1 | contig 28846 bp, 26 predicted proteins | sample MGYA00511387_ERZ773260 | MGnify/ENA primary metagenome ERZ773260 (study PRJEB29015, sample SAMEA2737745) | human gut metagenome | biome: human gut; feature: human-associated habitat; material: faeces | place: China | collected 2012 ... | reverse complement strand
CAAACTATACCTACACCCACTCGGAGATTACCACTTCGAAGCGCCAGTACAAGGAAGGCAGCGCAGAGTATAAGACGGGCGTAACGCAGACTCGTCCGCTCGTGAATCAGGCGCCGCACACAGCCAATCTCTCACTGCTCTACAAGGACACCGAACATGGTTGGAACGCACAGCTTGCAGCCTCGTTCACCGGCACGAAACTCGCACTTGTGTCGCCGTTCAAGGACGCCGACCAGTGGGACAAGGCGATGTTCGGACTCGACTTCAGCGCAGAGAAGAAGTTCCACAACGGCATCTCGCTCTTCTTCAAGGCCAACAACCTGCTCGACGCAAAGCGCGAGCGATACCTCAAGACCGTCAACCAGAGCAACCTCGAGTATGAAGGACAGAAGAGCGACAAGACCATCGTTGGCACATACCGTTACGGCAGAACTTTCCTGCTCGGCGTGCGCTACAAGCTCTGATTTTATCATCATCTCACCGTCTCACCATCTCACCACCTCACCATTTCACCACCCCACCACCTCACCATAACAACATCATACAATGAAGAAGATAAACACAATGGCCGGTATGCTGCTCGCTGCAGCAACGGCAATGTTCTCAGCGTCTTGCGAGAACGACAACATCAATCCGTACGATTATGCAGGCAACAACGGCAACGCCAACCAAGGTTCTACAAACGTCATAAAGACCGCCGTGGCAGAGTATCCTGTAGGCTCGCTCGTGTGGTCGAACGACACCACGCTGAGCGAGAGCGTAGAGATACCCGTCGGCACATCGCTCTATATAGAGCCTGGCGTGACGGTGACGTGCAAGGCTGACGTGCAGGTGCCTGTAGAAGTGGTGGTGCTGGGCAACCTCTACTGCCTCGGTACAGCCGAGAAGCCCGTCACCTTCACCTCCGACCGCAAGAAGCCCGAAGCCTGGGGCGGCATCATCTGCGGCTACAACTCGGAGGAGGTGGTGCTCAACCATGTAGACATAGCCTACGCCGGTGCCACGCCTACCGAGTCGTCGGCATCGTTCCAGAACAAGCTCTTCAAGACCACCATCGACGGCGGCGTGCCGGCCTTCCACTTCTGCAACGTCAACGGCAAGTTTGTCATCGCCAACAGCTTCTTCCACGACAACTACAACGACCAGACCTACTTCACGGGCGGCAACGGCGTGATCGCGGGCAACATCTTCGCCGATTCGGGCAACGCTGCCGACGGCGGCGAGGCTATCAACGTGAAGGCGGGCTGCAAGCTCGACGTAGCCAACAACGTAATATACAACGCCTGCACCAACGCCTTTAAGCTCTCCAACGCCGGCAACAGCGAGGTGGTGCCGCTCACCGACATGACTGTCTACAACAATACCATCGTCGACTGCGGTTGGCGACGCTCGAAGAATAAGAAGGGCGGTTCGGTATGGGTGGAGAAGGCTGCGCGACCGGTGTTCGTGAACAACCTCTGCTACGACTCGCGCTTCGGTCTGAAGCAGCCCAAGCAGGACGGCGCCGACATGGAACACAGCCGTCTCACGCCCAACTACTACTACGCTTCTACCGCTACCGGCGTGGAGCAGATGGCAAAGGGCGCTTCGCTCGGCATCTGGTTCGACACAGACATAAAGAGCGCCACAGCAGGCCAGTTCGATCCGCTCTTCAAGCTCTTCAAGCAGAACGCCGGCATGGACATCAACTGCGAGGTAGACGACCCCGACAAGGGCGCTCCGCTTGCTTTCGACAGGTCTTGGAGCTTCGACCTGCAGCAGGGCAGCCCCGCTCTCTCGGGCGGTGTGACCGACTTTGCGCGCATCTTCCCGAACGGCATCCCGTTCTTCGGCATGAAGAAGGTGAACTTCATCGACAGCGCCAACGACCAGAACTACTACTTCTCGGCACCACAGCCGCAGCCACGCTTCGGAGCGTGGCTATAACCTTGTAAATGCAATAAAGAGTGTGTGCCTTCTATGTTTCTACGCGAGAAACATAGAAGGCACACTTTTTATAAAGATAATGGATTTTTAGCAGAAAACATAAAAAAGCAGTACCTTTGCAGAAAAAGTAAAAGCAAAAAGCAAAAAGGGTAGGAGGTATGGGCATCTTGCCCATACCACTCAGCCTAAAAGCCTAAAAACAAGGATATGAAAAATCTGATGGGTATTGTGCGTAAGGCAATGACTGTAGCAGCGTTCCTTACGATTTCTGTTGCAGCGGATGCTGCAGAAGTGATGTACAAGATTGTTGAATACAACAAGCAGACGGCAGAGTTCAAGATAGCAGCATGTGGAACGGTGCCACGCAACTCGCGAGTAGACTTCGAGAACAAGTTCGGTGCAACAACGGGCAACCGCTACAACCAGATACCTCGCAACCACGAGGCTGTGCTCTACCTCGAAGGATGGCAAGGCTGCAAGGTGCGCAGCATCACGTTCTCGATGTGCTCAAACAATAAGAAAGGACAAGTGGGCGTGTCGCTCAACGATGGTGGCACAACGCTCTACTCGTTGGCACCGGTCGACTTCGCCAGTGCCGACTGGTTCGGCGAGTGGGTATCGAAAGATCTCGGCGTATATGTCGACGTGACGAAGCAGATAGACGCACCAGCCGTCACCACCAACGACATGAGCATCGTTGTGGCTGGAGGCAAGAGCGAAGGCTCAGTGTATCTCGATGCCATCACTATCGAATACGATGAGGCTGACATAGCTTTGGAGTCGCCGCTCGGCTGGCAGTATGAGAAACTCACGAAGAAGAGCACGCTCAGCGCGGGCGACGAGGTGATGATATACCGCAACGGAGCGGCAGCTGCCGACTTAGGCGGCATGGACGAGACAAACTATCTCGATGTAGTGTCGGTGACCTCAACGGCTGACGTTACCAGCCCAGATGTGCTACGCTTCACGCTGAACAAGTCTGCCGACCAGCAGCACTGGACCCTCACCGACCAATTCGGTCGTCAGCTTGGTGCGACAGGCAAGCAGAAGTTGGCATGGAACGAGGGCATAACCGAGTGGAATATAGCACTTGATCACGAAGGCGCAACGCTTACTCCTACTAACGAAGCTTACGGCACAATGCGCTACAGCACTCCCGATAACAGCTACGCACGCTTCAACCTCTACACATCCAAGTCGCTGCCCCTGCCGTTCCTCTATCGCAAGGGTGAGCAGAAGCAGCCCGAGCTGTCGCGTTCGATCAGCTTTGCAGAGAAAGAGATGACGGTATCGTTAGATGTTGCCCACATCGGATTGCGCCCGACATTCATGCCGAAGACCACTACCGACAAACGCTTGCATTGGAAGAGCTCAAACGAGAGCGTTGCGACCGTCACAGGTGGTTACGTTACGCTCCTTAGCGTAGGCGAAACAACCATCACCGCCACCACATACGACAGTGGGGTAGAAACAACAATGCACCTTGTTGTCACCGAACCGACCGCTATCAACGGTGCAACGAATGACACAAAGGTGCATAGTCCGCGCAAGGTGCTCGACGGCAATAAGGTCGTTATTGTGACAGAGCAGGGATGCTACGGAACAGGCGGATGGAAGGCAGGGCGCAAGTAAAGCTTACGTCAGCATTTCTTATTTCGCATTCTCCAAAATAAATGCCAAATTCTAAATAGCGGTTCGCTTAGTGCCTCCGCAGGATAATATCCAAGCAGACGAGCGTCGCGGTATAATCTTAACAGATTATGCCCCAACGCTCCGTGCTTGAAGCCGTTGTCTTTATAAGCATCGTGTCCCCACGCATGACGTTTGTCGTGATGTCCGAAATTGCCACCATGCAGAATGTCGTCGAGCAACATCCGTCCACGTGTCTTGTCTATCGGTGCAATCATCAGTTCCTCCGACAATCCCATCACCTCATGCAACACATACATCATCGCACCTGCGAACTTCCATAAGCCGAGACGCTTTAGCGAGTTTTGAATTTTGAGTTTTGAACTTTGAATTATCGGCTTTGCCGATTTTGAATTATTCAATTTTGAGTTTAAAAATTCCAATTCACAATTCTTCAACTCCTCATCGCATAAGCGACAATTCCAAACTCCTAATTCAAAATTCAAAATTACGTAGTAATAATCTACCACTTGGCGTAGTCCGACACCCTCATAGAAGTAATGATGATAGAGGTGGTACAACTGATAGACAGCATTGAACGCAGGAGTAGGAGAGGCTACCTCACCAGCCCCATCGGGCAACGCAATCATATTGCGACACTGCACCTCGATGCTATCCGCAAACCATCGTTGTAAACGACGGCTATACACAAAGTTTGCCATGAACCCCGGTGTGTAATGCAGCTCAACGCACACACCATTCAGAGTGATAGCGATATGGCTGAAGCTCTCCTCGTCCACACGTCCATTTTCCTTTGTCAGCGAATGAGCCAACGCACGTATCTCCTTACGCGATGCCTTCACCCACATATCCACATCGCCAGGGGTACGCGCAGCCGGATTTGGGTACATCGCAGCATTCGCTTGTCCCTTCAGTATGCAACAGTCGTAGCCCATAGCCCTCACCTTATTATATATATCGATGGTGGCTTCGTTTAGCATCCAATTCTGTCGACGTATACCCTGGCTCGCCATGAACCAATTCATCAGCAGTTTCTGTGTTGGTGCCACGCTTTTCGGCAGTTTCGATATACCATCCATGATGATGCCCACCAACGTCTGCTTCCTGGCAAAACCAAAGAAACGCTCCCAATCGAAGTCCGTCAGTGCCGACCCGTCAACAAACTCCCGACCACCATAAATACCAAGCGAGAATTGTATGAATTTGTAGTAAATATCCTTTACCATCTCTCGCGAAAGATAACATTGAGAAGGAACAACGCATTGCCAATTATATACCTGCGCCACATACGCTTCGGCTCCTTCAGCAGTCGATAAAGCCACTCCAAACCATGACGCTGCCACCATACGGGTGCACGCTCCACCGTACCAGCAAAGAAGTCGAACACCGCCCCGATGGTACCTACATGGCAGTGGATATTCAGTTCATCCCAATGCGAGAAAGTCCACTTCTCCTGCTTTGGCGCAGTCATACCAATCCAGAGCAAGTCAGGATCAGCAGCATTGATAGCATCAATGATAGCCTTATTGTCCTCCTCCGAGAACTCAGGCTTGTACGGTGGCGAGTAGATCACAATCTTCAGATGCGGATACACCTCAGCCGCCCGCTTCACAATCAGGTCGAGCACCTTCTCCGAACTACCCATGAACATAACCGTTCGCTGGGGCGAACGGAATTCTGAGTTTTGAATTTTGAATTTTGGGTTGTCGGCTAAAGCCGATTGTGAATTGTCCAATGAAGAATTATTAGCTCCACATTCAACATTCAACATTCCACATTGTTTTCTTTCGAGATTTTCCATCTCGAAAGAAAACAAGTCCCATCCTGCAATACGTTCCTTCGGTTGGCTCTTCGCCTTTATCCATCGGCACGCCTTCACGATGCTCACTCCGTCCGGAATGAGCACATCACCATTTGTCAGTGCCTCAGCGAACAACCCGTCCTTACGTGCAGTGTTGTACGAATGTGCATTAATCGTATTAATGAGCAATTTGCCCTCTGGCAGCGCGGCAAGCTCCGCCTTGCTACCAAGTATATTTAAATCTTTTAATCGAAACATATTAGTACTTAAATCAAACACATATTTTTAAAATCTCCGCCATTCTCTTCTCAAACACCTCCAACGTAAACTCCTTTTCAAACTTTTCTCTTCCTGCCTCGCCCATACGCTGGCGCAGGGTGGAGTCGGTGAGGAGGTTTTCGATTTTCTCGGCTATTTCACGCGGATTTGGACGGAACGTGTTTAGCATTATGGGCTGATTGCCACCAAGAAGATAACCGTTAACTCCATCCTCCACTTCTGCACTCACACCACCGACATTACTTGCCACGATTGGCAAACCGAAGACCATAGCTTCAAGGATGGAGACGGGGAAAGCCTCGGTATATGAAGGAAGAACGAAGATGTCTGACTGGCGGAAGAACACAGACTTCTCCTCACCATACCTCGGTCCATAATACGTGCAACATCCGTTAAGCCCCATCATAGACAAAGTGTCATCAAACTCATCACCAGCCAACTCCTTTGTCAGTCCACCGATAAAGTCTGCTTGAAATTTCACGCCCTTATCATTAAGAATTTTCAGAGCAGCGAGAAATTCCATTATACCTTTTGTCTTCATGATATTTGTGAGCCAAAGGATATGCGGCATATTATCGCTTGGTCTTACAGTCTGCTCAGCCATCGTAAGCATCGGTATAGCGTTAGGACAAACAAAAACATCCTCTCTATTCACATACCTCTTCACATCCTCATATAGCGCATTAGCCAGCAGAATCAATTTCACACCCTTAAAGTATCTACAATACAACCAGTTGTCCAGCCACCGATTCTGTCTGGTAGCCACGCCCTTGTTATGGAAGTGCATCACAATCTTCTGCCCCATCATCTTAAGCATCATCACCGTAATGAAATCCTTATAGAAAGGTGCGCCAGCAGAATTAGGAGTGATATACACCAGATCCGGCTTTACAGTTTTTACCGCGTTCCTTACCTCCATCAGCTTCTTCAACACTCCTTTCACCTTATTCCATCCCCCCTTACCAATCTCATCCAGTCGTGTAGCCACGGCTAAATTGACGTAATGGCAATCAAACGACGCATTAATGAGCTCTGAGTCGTGTATATATTGTCCCACCATTGAAGCACCATGCACAGGAGGTGGCATGTGCATGATAAAAAGTATTTTTGGTTTCATTGAAAATTAATACGAGTTGCTTATTTTATAACCTTTATCCCCTCATGTAGAATTCTAATATTATCCTCCAATTCGTCGATAGGAATATTTGGTTGTAAATAATTGAATGTTTTTGTTCATGCTATGAGTGGACATCAACAACAAAATCTACTACATATCCTAATTTTAGAAGTTTATCTGCTATTGCCTTAGCATCATTGACTGCATTGTATAAACATGTACTCACATATTAATTTATACTCTTTACCAATACTATTATAGATTTTAATATTTTATCATACAAGCAGCTAACCAATAACGATCCGATAAAACTGAATCCTAAAAGTAAAAAGAGATACGGAACAGTTGTTAGTGTTGTATTGCCCAATTGCTCCTTAAAAAGATTTTTACCGATAGTATCAAATAAAGCACTTATCAAATACATATTAAGGGATTGCTTGGAAATCAGAATTACCCCCCCCCAGATACAAATTGTTTAAATGAATGTTTTTGCATTTATCTAAGATAAATGCAAAAACAACAAAAGCTGAAATTAGATATATAATGCCATCTTGACCTCCCCAAAAATATAGATAAGTTTTGGAGTGGACTATAATATTTAATAAAGGTTCCCCAAAAGCGACTACAAGCAATACTACAAATAACACTCTTTTTCTAACTTGTATAGGATTGTGTGAAAGGTAAGCACCAAGAAAATATAATGTGACTGGCCATAAACTCATCCAAAAGGAAGGTAAAATGGTATTACCGTTTCTATTAACGAATAAAGCGATACTGCTTAATAGCAAAAGTGATACTAATAACAAGTTTTCAGATTTCTTATCCAGGTTATTAAATATAATATTAAAAAAAGGAGTAAGAAAAAATAAACCGACCCACATCTCAATATACCAACCGTATGGCGTAAGCTTAAAAGCTAAAGTCTGCTTTATGTAATCAACCACACCAGATTCACGTCCCATGCATACTAATCCAATATAACATAATGAACCTAAGGCAATATAAGCAAGTAACACTCTAAAACAGCCTTTCCATTTTTCTCTCACATAATAGTCTTCAACTGTTTTTTTACAGTTTAAATATCCAGTTAACAATAAAAAGAGAGGAACAGCCATTTTTGCAAGGCATAAAATTCCTTTTTGAAGCACACTTGCCCCCTCAGAAGCCTTAAAACTAAAAGCGTGAATTGTTAAAACTAATGTTATTGCCAAAGCTCTTATCACGTCCAAAGCATAGTTTCTATTTTCCTCTATTTTTTCCATCTACATTTTTATTTTAAAATTATAAACTGCTTCATATTCTCTTTGCATCTTCCCAATAGAAAAATTGTCTTTTGCATATTTATAGGCAATATCTGTAAGTTGTTCATAATTGATATCTACCAATTTATTACGGAAGATGTCAACAAAAGCCTCAACAGAATTATTATCAACTGCTAATGGCCAATCTATTGGAAAAGTGTCTTTAAGCCCTGGACTTCTGTTTATAATTGTTGGCGTATGGGCAAGGCTCGCCTCTATGGACAATAATGGAAGACCTTCGAAACGTGAAGGCATAAAAAGGAAATCAAAAGAACCGATGTATTGTGACAAACCATATATCTTATCATAAACAGAGATACGATTATTGTGTTTCGCAAAATCTCTTATTTCATTTGCATAAGGCCCCGCACCAACAATATGAAAATGATATTTTTCTGAATCTTGCATTGTTTTCAAAACATTAAGCAAGGTATCAATTCCTTTCTCTGGACAGAAACGACCAGCAAATAATACATTTATTTTTCCTTTTATTAAGTCCTCAAATCTTTTCTGAGGAACTTCCTCAAGACCGTTGAATATGATTGGCAAGCTGTCACCATAAGCTGTTTCATAACTTTCTTTTGTTGAAGATGAAATAGCCACATTACATTTATGTTTTATATAATAAGGTTCTATAATACGTCCTAATGGTTTCCAACTATTCCAAAGCTGTGTATTATGAATAGTACGAACATATTTTGGCTTTATCCACCAAAAAGCCCAGGCCATCTTACGAAATATCCACAAGGCGAAATCTGGCATTTCTGTATGAACATGGATTATGTCAGGTTCATATTTTAAATAAATGTTCTTAAACCATAGCCAAAAGAAAATTATACCAATCTTATTGTTTTTATATGGTGAACGATGTACATAAACATTTGAACTTTCCAACTCTTTGGTTAATTGCCTCGCAAACTCAGAATCGGATCTGACAACCTCCACTACATGATATTCAAATTCTGGATTTTTTGACTTCGCAATATTGATGGCAACACGTTCTGCTCCACCAATGTCAATATGAGATATAATATGAAAGACTTTTATCATGTTTAATGTATTGCATCTATAGTTATAGCATTTCCAGAATAATCAAATACCTCGCTTACGATATGTTGTAAAACATGATGATTCAGTTTATACACCAAGGGATGTTCGTCCAACTTATTAGTTCCTTTTATATATGTAAGATGATCAGCATCATTTGTTATTGGTATCGCCATATAAAATATATCATTTACATGAATACCTTTTTCTTCTGCATAGTTTAGTTTTTGTTTAGTAGTTTTGCACTTTGCTCCTGTAAGAAATTCATTCTGGTTATTTGGATTTAATGAAACATATACCTTTTTCTCTATCCTTATTCGCAAAGCTGTCGCCACAGCATAAGGATCATACGCAGTATCTCCACTAACGTATTTATTTACTTCATCTATAAGAACTTGGAAGAAGATATTACAACGTCCCCATGAAGTTCGTAAATTTGGTTCATTTCTTGCATCCAAATCTGCTTCAATACTCTCTGTTGATGGATTATAATGTAAGAAATAAGCTGAAATTTTGTTGTAAAGTTCATTCTCTGTGGCATTACTTTTATCCAATTTTTGACGTAGTGCCAAAAATGAGGTCATTTGTGGCGTTGCCTTTGCTGAAAAATCGTTTAAATACAAGACATTCAATATCTTTTCACTAAATACAGTACTACGGAAATGTGCTGGATCTAAATGGGTAAAAAGAACAACAAAAATATTTGCATTGCACTCTTTCATGAACTTGGAAAGGAAATATTGCGCAGCAATATAGTTAGCATCATCCAAATAATCAAATATTTCATCTATGACCAGCAAATAGTTCTTATTTTCATTTACAGAACGATAAAATTTCTTCAGTCTGCAAAAAAAAGAAAGTAAGTCTCTTTGACCGTTAGATATAGAGTCGGCTAACGGATACTCCACAACAACCTTATTGCCCGTTTCTTGTGCTGCAATATTTCTACCAGTTGTGTCCAAGTATCTCAACTCTTGGTTAAATTGTTCCCACTCGTTATCAAACTTAGCCCTTTTTATTGCTTGATTATAAGCATCCCTATTGTGGTTATATAAGTGTAATAGCTGAAAGAAAAATAAGAAGTAATCTAATTTTGTAAGATTAGGGTACACGTTCCCAATTAGAGAAACATATTGTGTATAGTAAGGTTCTGCTTCTATTTCTGAGAAATAAGAATTGTCTATCATTCTCCTCAATTGTTCTTTCGTACCATCTAAGCTATTAATATTGTCTATTACAGCGTTGACCATGTTCATTCGCATCTGAGCAGAATACTTGTTGAAAATGTCTCTCATGTTCCCGATACACTCAATAAAATGGGAGTCACCAAGGTTGTTGTTTATCGTTGTTATTAATTTTGAGTTCTTTCCAAATGAACTTTTTATATCGGTTGTATTTACCTTAATTTCATTTTTATTAGGAGTAGTTGCTTGCATTTCTATTTTTTCAATAGCCATTTGACCTATTGCATTCAACCCTCCACCCGGAATGTAATAAGATTTGGTATCTGCGATTAGTGGACTATTAATGACATAAGGCGTAACTACCGATTTTATATTATTTACAGTATCATCACAGATCAAAGTGTTCCCATCTACAGTTATAGAGACCAGAGGATGTAAGTTCTCGTCATAAGGATTATGCCTATGCTTTTCCTTTAGTTCTATACGCACATTCTCAACATATTGCAAAGCTACGGCTAAAGAAGACTTACCTGTGCCATTAGGGGCAACCACTAAGTTGATTTTGTTCGACTTAATTGGGGTTTGGGACAAGTTCCAATCCAAGCCTGGGTCACCATAACCTTTTATATTTTTTATTTTTATGTTTGTTATATCCATAACAATTTTCTTTTCAGTATTTTACACTCATTTCAAAACTCTATCCAATCCTTTTTTCAACCTGTCTGAACACTCTTCAAATGTAAAAAGCATCTTAGACGTTTGCAATTGGGTCTTATCTCTTTGCCCAGCTAAGTCAAAAGCCTCAATAATACCATTTGCTATATCTTCAATGTTATTAGGATCTACAGTAAAGCCATTTACCCCATCCTTCACCAAACATTGTGACCCGGCTTTTTTTGATACTACAGAATAGCATCCTGCAATAAGAGCTTCATTTGTAACAGCGCCAAAGGCTTCTTGATAACTTGCCAAAATATGCACATCAGCAATGTTATACCATGCATATAGTTCTTCTCCTTCAAGCATGCCTGTAAAAATCACAGAGGAACAGCCTAATGCTGCTTCTTTTAAAGTTGGCATTTCTGCGCCATCACCAACAATCACAAAGACGACATCTTTAATATTTGCTTTTATGAAGGCTTTAATAGTGTTTTTTATATTCTTTACATCTATCAATCGTCCAACAAAAAGCAATACTTTTTTTTCTTCAAGATTATATTCCTTAATGTATTGATAAGATAAAGGAAGAGATTTCTCATATAAAGCTCTTAAGCGCTTCTCATTTGCTACAATAGGGAAATAGATTCCTTTGCCATATCGTTTCTGAAAGAATGCATTCACGCGAGGTTCTACTGTGACGATTTCATCACTCATTGGTATCATGATTTTTTCAGCCAAAGCATGTGCTTTAGAGAAATGATTACCACCAACAGCCATATCGTAGCTATCATCAATCAAAGTAATGGCCTTAAATTTCTTACGAAATAAAAGCTTATATAAATGCACAATTAACGGACGTATACTACACTCTGACAACATTACAAAATCGGGCTGAAACTCTTCAAGAATTTTAAAGAAACCTTTTGGAATACCCAGTTTGGTAATATGATAAACATCAAGATATATAGGTTTGAAAGTTAACTGTCCTTCTATCTTTGTAAAATCATAATTAATGGTTGGAAACTTGTGCATGAACAAACAACATTTAAAGTCGTATTGTTCATTAAGAGCATTAAAAAAATCAATACGATAAGGTCCTATAATAGGATGAAGCACCAATAGTTTTTTCTTCTGCATAACAAAAAGTCTTATAAAACAACAGAATATGCAAATGTATTTATGTTAATTTCTGAAATGGGGGGGGTAAACGAGGACTTGTTTTTCAACTTTATGGGTTTGCCTAACATAAACCTAAGAAGCGAATGGTCTAAGATATATTCAATGATAACAGCCAGCGAAACAATGCTACATACAATTACAAGTACGGCTATAGTAGACTCCATAAATATACCAGAGGTCAGTTTGTCTTTAAACAAATGAAGGAAATAGCCGTTGGCATATACCTGTATTATAAAAACCATCATACTTTTCCTGCCAACATAAGCCATCATATCATCTACCTTAACTTTTCTTGCCAAAGCAATAACTGATAAAGTTCCAAATAATGAAAGCATCAAATGAAGAGGCCAACAAAGCAATGAAGAATTAAAACCTGCAGTAACCATAGGCAAATTATTGCCGCACGATGCATAAGCAATTCCGACTGTTGCAATATAAGCGAAGCCAACTTTTAACAAAGAGATGTTCATTAACTTTTCTTTGTATTGATGGCCTATGCCTACAAATAAAATAAAATCAAGAATCTGTCTATGCCAAAAATAGTTAGGTACAAGATTCAATACATTTAGCAAAGATCCTACCAGACAAGCCATTAACAACAATGGCATAAGCCAACGTTTTGGCACGAATCTATACAGAAGATAATAGGCTACCTTACAAAAGAACATAGCATAAAGAAACCAAAAATCTCCTCCATATACGACAATTTGTTTAACAATTCGAGGAAAATCACTTATACCACAATAATATATCTGATAAACCAAAGTAAAACAAATGGTAGGTACAAGCAAACCTTTAAACAGATTAAGAATGAACGTCTTTAACTCTTTGTCAAATGTACTACAAAGCCCAGTTATAACAAAGAACGCTTGCATAAAATAACAAGCATAAAGAGGATTTCCTATCTGTTCAATAAGGTTCAATACGACATTGTCTTCATAGCCTACTTTATACAGACCGATGTCGCTAATGTGATGAAACACCAGACATACAATAAGCCAGCCTTTCACCATATCTAAAGAAACATCTCTATTCTTCATAATTATCTATTTGTGAATAATAAACTTATACAGACGATCCTTAGCCTTATTCTGGTTATTCAAGAACAGTCTGATACCTTCTAACATTAATGCATAGCGACATTCATCAAACAAGTTTTCTGACTCTATTTCAGAAATATTATTATATAAAAAACCTATGTTTGCTTTTTCTACCATATTGAGAGCAGAACAACGTGTACCTACAACAGGTGTGCCATTAAAAATAACATCCAACACAACGCCACTACTACGATCAAAATAAGTGCCACAATAGTTTAATACACAATACTTGCTATGACTTATATAATACTGAAAATGTTCGTTATCAACGAAGCCTATATGATGTTCTATATTATTATATTTTGATACAATAACATTCAGAGATTGCTCCAATTCGGGCTCTCCAATACCTCCGGCGATTAAAACCTTATATCCTTTTTCTGCCAAATATTCAAGTGCAGGAAGTGACCCCTTGTCTTTAAAAATTGAGCCAACAATTCCAAAATCCCATTTGCGTTGATTCAAAGGAACAATCTGTTGATCTTTATTGCAATAAATATAATCAGTAACAATACAAAAATTGTTAGTGAAGGTCTTTCCAACTCTCTCATTCGGTACAATAAAACCATCTATTTTCCATTTTGCACACTTATATATCAGTCGCTTCAGAGGAGAATTGACTGATTCTGTATTATACTGAATAAGATAAAGTTTACTTGTAAACCAATAGAAAAGTGCAATAGCAATAAATGCTGTAACAGGGGTGCTTTGTTGAAGAACTATTACCTGCCCTCTTGCTTTGATAAATAAAACAATTGCATTTATAAATGTTCGGAGTTTTTCGAGTACAGAATCATTGAAATTATCGTAGGGTAACTTTATCAACTCGTCTTCACCAAAATACTTGCTGTAAACAGGACCTCCGCAAACCTTTACATTACACCTATCGTTAAAAATCTCTTGATAGTTGTTTGCTACCGGGACAAAATGTCCTATCAATCTACCGTTGGTGTTACGGCTCTTTATATCAGATATATATATAGTTTTCTCTTTCATAATTTAACGTTAACTCGTTTCCATGGCTCATCCATAGAACTTCTTGTTTTAATAATTCTACCAGGCACGCCAACAACCACAGAATGAGATGGCACATCTTTAACAACTACCGCATTAGCACCAATAATAACATCATCACCAATATTTACATTGCCTATAATTTTAGCACCAGCCCTAACGCTTACATAATTGCCGATCGTCGGATTGCCATCATCACCAAAGCCTATAGTAACTTGCTGATTTACGAAGAAATGATGTCCTACAGACTTTGCATACACGACGGTTGCAAAGCCATGTTGAATAAAAAGACTATCTCCGTAGTGTTTTGTAAGATTATAAAAACACTTGGCTCCTGGTTTTATCCAGCTGACGAATATGCGCTTCCATCCCAACCTTATATAAACAGTGCTCCTAAAGTCTTCGTGAATAGAAAAATTGTAGGCGAAAGACCAAAACGAGACCTTCGGCATTTCTGATACACAAATATCGCTAATTATTAAATTTATAACCCGTTTGGATAATAAAACATAATAAATCAATATAAGAGGCATCAAGAAGAAAGCTTCTATCTTTCCAAGGAGTTCTTTATTCATATCAATGGTTTATTTGTCGTATAAATTTAGCAGGATTACCGCCCCAAACTTCGTGATCAGGAATATCTTTAACAACAACACTGCCGGCTGCAATAATGCTACATTTTCCTATTTTTACCCCTTTGCATATTATGCAATGTGTTCCAATAAACACATCATCATTAATGACAATGGGAGCACTTTTCATGTCTTCAAAACCTTCCCTACGTTTTGCAAAATCAAGCGGATGAAAATCAGAATCTATTAACATTGAGCCACCACCAACTTTAACCCATTGACCTATTGTTACTGCAGTTGAACAGTAAATGTAAGCACCATTAAAGCCACTATTATCACCTATAATAAGATGTCCTCCTTCTTTGACTTGCAAGCAACATTTACTATTCCAAGAAGGACCATCATAATTATTAAAGGCAACATTATTGCCTATCTTTACACAAGCAGCAGACTTGCTTATCAACAAACGGGTTATGGAATTAGCACTTGTTACATTCTTCCCATATTCCGTATTATTCAACCATAATTTCAATCTGAATATTCGTGTTGTAAGGTACGCCTTTGATAAAAACGACAACATCCAAATACTCTTATAAATTAATTGTATCAGATTTCTCATTTTCCAGATACTTGATGATAAAGTTCTACATATTTATCAAATTGCGCCAATGAATAGTTCTGCGAACGTTTAATGCTGTTTTCTTTCGTATAAATTTCAGGATGGGCACAAACTGTATATATTGCTTTTAGCAAAGCTTGGCGGTCTCCTTTATCCACAGCAATACCACATTTTTCATTTAAGCACTCGGCACTGCCTCCCGTCTTATATGTAATAACAGGAAGCCCTGATGCCAAAGCCTCAATATTTACAGTAGGAAAATTGTCTGCCAATGTCGGATTAACAAACACATCTGCCTTCTGATATATAGCAATTAGTTCATCTTTTGTGCTTGTTGGAGGCAGACATAAAATGTTGTTTGGCATAAGTTTCTTCTGCTCATCAGTAATTCTTCCAAGTAAGACAACTTGATAGTCACCGATTAGTTGCTGGCTCAACCATAACATCGTATCCAGCCCTTTGCTCTTATTCCAAACAGAAGCAACGCCCAATATTATTTTCTTATTAGAACATGGGATATTAACCAAAGAACAGTCCCGCTTCTTTGCAAACTCACAAGTGTCAATTCCATTGTTAACAACAACAATATCCTTGTCTTTGAAAAAAGAATTTCTTACAAAATCTGCCAACCACTCAGATGGAGTTACAATAGTAAGTTTTGAAATGGCGTTAAACAATTTTCTGCGAATAATCCACTCCAATCGTGAATTATCTATCAGTGATTTTGTAAGCCAAGGATTATCCTTTGGACAATTATAACAACCTGTTCTCCATTTTTCACAATTCACTTCATCGAAATGTGCACAACGACCAGTAAAAGCCCGTGTATCATGAAAAGTCCAAACAACAGGAACAGCATGCTTGTTAATGTATCTAACAAGAAGAGGCATACATAGATTACAATCATTCACAACGTGTAAATTTATCACATCCGGTGAATATTCTTTCAGCTTACGAACCAGATTTATCGTGCTGAGAACAGACCAAATATCTTGTAATCCTGTAAGACGATATAGATAATAATGTAGATGCCAATTAAAACGATTGCCCCATATAATTTGATTGGACAATTTCCTTCGATTATTAACGCCTGTATTTGGAACAAACAATTTCAATATATCACCTCTTTTTTCAACGGCTTTTGACAAATCATTATAAAAGCGTGGAAAAAAGCCTTGATTTCCACTCTGTATCAACGCTATTTTCATTTTGGCAAACACTTTAAAAACCATGAACGAAATTCAGAATCATTCATATCTCTAAACTTCTTAGACATACACATAGCAATAAGCATCCATAATATGATGCTTTGTATAAAGAATAAATTGATATCCTCAATCCACCCCAAAGCCCATCTGAATGCAATGAAAATACCTAAATATTTTATATATGAATTCTTAGAATGATGTAATGCTAACAGAGAAGCTTTTAGATACAAAAGGCTATACAAAATAATTCCGATTAATCCAATCCATGTATAAACATTCAGAAAACCAACTTCGTTTACATGACGCTCGTTTTTTCTAAGTTGATTACCTTTATCATCATTAATAAGTGATTCAAAGAAATAATCATCATTACCTCTTGCTGGGGTTCTTCCCCATAATACATGCCCATGCTTTACAGACGAATCCAAGACTTCTGTATAAATAAATGTACGTGTGTCTCCGAATACATCAACTTCTTTAACACTTCCATCTGCTTTTTTTATCTGTTCGGTATGTCTACCATCATTATCATCCTGTAAATATTTGAAGAAATTGAAATTTCCCCCAAAACCCAATAGCAACAAGATTAGAGGAACAAAGATAAACAGGTGATGCACTATCTTCAACAACTTATCTGAAACAAAACGACGATATTTAAAAGCTACAGCACAAGCAATCATCATGGCAGAACGCAACAAATTAGCTCTATCCATGATTGTACTCAACCATATAAATAGAATTATGCCTATCGTAATTTTCCATTTCTTAGGCAAATCAAAAAAGAAACATGCAAAAAGAGATATTGGAGCAAGATACAGACAGTTGGGACCTACATTCCATGAAACAAATACCAAAAATATCAATCCTCCCCAAAAGAGCCATTTTCGCAAAACATACTGTACAACAGAAGGATAAGCGAACAAATATAAGAGGATAGGTAATGACAGCATTATCATGCCATCTACCAACTGCCTATAGTCCATGTATATTTCACATCCAAGTAGACCTCTCACACTTTGCAATAACATCCAAATGAAATATATAACAACAATCTTATAGCTTTTTCGCTCCTCCAAATGCCTTGAACTCGAAGCAACAACCGCTATAGCAATTATCAGTACATTAATAACAAATTCAATGACAGCATTGTGATATGTGTATGAGCCAAGCCATGCAACGGCATAGATAGAGTTGGCAACTAAAAGTAATGTAAGCAACTTGAGCTGCCATTTTTGTATAGGTAATGAATTATCAACCATTATTTTCAATGTCTTTAAATAAATTATCCCATTTCTTCAAAACAGAAGATACACTAAACTTTTGCGAATGATTTAAAGTATTTATTTGCATCTGCTTCAATTTCTTCTCATCAGACATTAATGCGATTAACTTTTCATAAAAAGCATTCTCATCAAAAGGATTTATTTTAAAACCATCCTCTCCATCAATCATAATATCATCTAATGTTGCAAATGAGTTGAATGCGACAGGTACCACACCAAATCCCATAGCCTCTGGCAGAACCATCGGAAATCCTTCAAACAAAGAACACATACATAGTATAGAAGCTGTTTGGTAGTAAGGCTTGACATCTGTCTGAAAACCTTCCACTCGTAATCTCTTCAAATCATATCGTTGTATAGCACTCTGCACTTCAGACATCATAATACCATCACCAACAATAACTAATGTCCAATCGGCTAACGTCCTTTCTACATTAGCCCAAATACGCATCATCTTATCAATACCTTTCATACTATCCAATCTTCCTACAAACAAACATTCCTTTTGCTTCAAGGATAGACTAACTCCTGTATTGTCTATAGAAATAGGATTACCAATAACTTCAAACTTGCAATTGTCTTCTATATGTCCATATTTTTGGCATTGAGGTATCAATCCATTTGCCAACATAACGTATCTATCACATACGCCATAAATAAGTTGACGGTTGTTTTTTTCATTACGCAAGCTCTTTTGATGATAGAACCATGCCTTAAAGCGGTGATAGATATCAAAACGAGATATAGAATTAATGTATGCTCTATATTGAATATCAAAGCCAGATGGAGAGTTATGCTCTACCTCTATAATTTTCAACACGGAGCTTTTGTCTATAGAAGATAATAGATAATGGCAAGGGAAATAGCTATCTTGATACATGATAATATCTACTTTCTCTTTTTTTATGATTTCATTCAAGAATGCGACATTATCTTGCGATTTTTTCAAACCATTGTAAGGCATCTTATAGAAAACCACTTTACTATCCAATTCTTGCAACAGATTATTTTCATCTTGTTGGTCAATAGAACAAATTACAACATGGTATTTAGCAACCCACTGATTTGCCAAAACCGTCGTTACCTTTTCTATTCCACCATAACCAGGGTATCGTGCAATTAAAAATAATATAGATTTCATATTTCTTTATAATTAATCTGAAATAGAGTCTTTAAGAAAGCTGACCGAATCATTTCTCATCACATTTAGTTTAGCATTTACAGATTCATAGTCAATGGAAATATCATTATCCATATTGAAATTGTTAACGTCTTTTACCATCCGGTCTTTTAACCCCAAATTACCAAGAAGTGTTTCCATTCTTGAATTTCTGTCATTATTATTTAGAACACAAAGAAACTGCTTCTCATACAATATACTGAACACACTACCATGAAAAGAAGTAGTAACCACAAAGTCAGCATCTCTAACCAATCCCAAAAATTGTTGCGGTCCATTTGCACGAGCATTTATAAAACCTCTCTTCATAATGTCACGCACAGTACCGATTCTTACAATCTTCAACCCTTTCTCTTTTGCTATTCTACGAACTAATTCATCAGTTCCCTCTGGTTCATCAAGAATCGTAAAATAAAATAGATATTTAGAGTATTTTGCAGGAATAGCTATCTTATTCCAATCTGCTTTAGATAACAGCATTGTCGGATCAACTACAATCTTTGCATCACGTCCTGTATGTTTTTTTATCAAATTGCGTCCTGAATCCTCACGAACAGACAAATGATCTATTTCCTTAATAAGCGGCATATATTTATCCACTTCATCTTGCGTATATTCAGAAACTCCAAAACTCGGAGCATACGCTATCTTTCTATTATTAGGAATTGGGAGATCCAGGAAAAAATATGTATTACCTTCACAAATCATCGGATGCCAAACTTGGTCACTTCCCGTTATGACATAATCATACTTTTTACAAGCATTCTCAAGATCCTGTCTTGTATAACAAGGTTTGCTAATACCAATTCTGTTTCGCGAAAAATCTTCAAAAAGTCTATGACGTTTTCTTTCAGACACCAAACTAAGCAGATTATTGCGTATAGAACCCAAAATAGCTCTTAAGCTACCACACGACCACATAAAAACAGGTCCCTTGCCAATCGTATTACAATCTATGACTTCAGCCACATGTCCCATTTTATGCAAAAAATAACAAGTGGCATATGCCTGAAGTTGTGCTCCATAATTATTTGAGCAATGATATGTTATTATTCCTATTTTCTTCATCTCTAAAGATTATTTATGTCACTTTTAAGTTTTTGCTGATACTGCACTTCATATTGTCGCTTAACATACTGAATATATTTTAGCCATGGAAGAAACAAAAGATTACGCTTAGAATACCAAACACCTAATATATTATCAACAATAACATTAGGAAGATATCTATAAAGATATCCTATGTATTTACCACAAGCAAACCTACGGAATAAAGGTCGTGCCGTGAAAAGACGAGGATTTGGCTTTATCGTAGAGAGCCAATCAACTGGTCTGCGTTCTATATTTTCACATTCCTCCATGACCATCAATCCCTTGGAGGTATTAGGGAGTATTGTTGATATTCCTAAAGGATTATATTCATTTGTTCTTTTAGCAGCCCAATAATCTCCAATTGTTATATCAGAAACTCTTAATGGCTTACAAAAAGGGCAGTCGTAACAACTATTACGTGTGCATGTCTCAAGTTGAAAAGTATGATAAAAAAAGTTATGTCTCCAATTCGTGTCAACAGTTATCACACCTTCTTTCTTTGTTTTAAAGAAAATATCTTTACCCCACCCAAGACTTTTGTCTCTAAAAGTCAAAACTTCTCCAATATTGTTCTTTTCTATATGACGCTTAAAGATTCTGTTAGAAATTACTCCATGGCAAATCAAGTCTATGGTAAGTAGATTGTCATAGTCTTTTCCTAAATATATCTTTAAGGCATTTATCTGACATGGTGTACCAGAAAAGACGACAAAACGACCTTTATTTAAATGCTCTTTTACATTGCAATATATTCCTACAGTATTACTTTGAATATATTTGCTACCTTGCAACAAATGTAAATCGGTCTCGTTCTCAATACCTATATGATAGACTTTGTTATCTTGCAATGTGGCACCATAAACAACAGCATGATGCTTGCGAAGCATATTGATTGCAATAGCAGAAAAAATGCCACCAGATGCGCTTTGTCTTCTAATATCATCTTCTATACACCATCCTTTTAAAGGTCGTTCACATTTATTTACCAAAACAGGTTTTCTTACTTTTTGACATTTTCGCTCACAAGCATGACATCCCACACATATAGAAGAATCAACATAAGGTAACCAATAACCATTGTTGTCCTCCTTTATTGTTATTGCCTTTTTCGGACAAACATCGGCACATAACATGCATCCTAAACATTCTGAAGGAGAAGCAAGATTAGGCAAATTTACCATGACGTATATTTTTAAAAGCGAAATAAGTTTGCATAAGGATCACACATATTGAAGGGCTATATTTCAGTAGTTTATATAGTATTTTTTGATCTGTCGATACTGGTGTGTATAATGATAACCATTGGACATATTCTTTTTGAAATTGGTCTACGGCTCTATACCTTTGCATATATGAATACTTTAACTTGAACAAAGCTATAAGATAACCAGTTGCGGACATAACATACATGCGTTTTGTATCTCTTGAAAAGCGATCTGAGCATCGATTTTTTAGTAATTCTTTAGCAACACATAAATTTTCATCTGCCGCTTTTTTAATTTCTTCATAAGAACGTTGTCGTAAGGTGAGCCCCGTTGTCTGCATTATATAATAATATGCACTTTTGTTTACAGTACGCATCTCTTTCACATATGCCATATACTGTAATGCAAATATACGATCTTCACTGATATTAATATCTGTACGAAAAGTGATGTTATGCTCTTTAATAATACTACACCGATATAATTTATTGCAAACGTATCCAAACATTGAGTATTTGTTAATGTCGGAAATACCCTCTAAAACATTTTTATCACAATAAAAACCATAGTCAGGAACCTTCTTTATTATATCTCCATTATCCTTGACCTCATTAATACCTTGGAATACTAAATCAACAGATTCTGTTAAGCCGTCTATAAAATTTTGAATATAATCAGCATCAACATAATCATCGGAATCTACGAAACACAAATAATCACCAGTTGCATTCTGTATTCCTATATTGCGGGCATTACTTACACCACCATTAGGTATGTGAATTGTTTTCACTCGATTATCCGACTTAGTAATTTCATCACATATTGAAGGAGAATTGTCAGGTGAACCATCATCTACTAAAACCACTTCAATGTTGCTATATGTTTGATTCAGTAGAGAATCTGCACATTTATTTAAAGTGGATTCTGCTTTATAAACAGGAACAATAATGGAAATTAAAGGATTCTTGCAATGCATTATATTTCAAAAGACGACTTGTTGGGATATTTTTTATCAAATTCTCTCATTATTAGCTCAGATGCCTTATTGTAAAAATCGGCATTACAACATGGATTATCATTAAGACAGATAGACAGAATATTGTGATTATGAAATGCTTCCAAAATTTTATTCAATGTATCTTCCCGAATGCTAAAGCCCTGAAACTCCCCTGTAGGGCGGAATGGTTCAAACTGGTTGCTTGCAAATTGCCAATAGCGTACGAAATATGGAGTAAGACTCTCTGCTGTACGAAATTTTGTACAAGACTTGTCAAGCATAGTTGGTTCTTTCTCCCATATTTCATTAAATACCGATTTTAAAAATGGTTGTTCTGTATGACGATAGGTAAAACCCTCGAAACGTTCTTTATGACGCATTAGAAATGCCATCTTTTTCTGCAATCGTGTATAATTATGACCATACCATTTCCATTTTTCTGGAGCTGAAGCTATTACTTCCCTGCGATTAAAATGATAATTAAGCACGGCTGTATTGCATAATAAAGACAACTCTATGCCAAATTTATCTTGTGGGTTGTATTTTACGCCAAGAAAGACTCTTTCATAATTGAAGTCCAAAGGTAAACCATTCTTGAAATAAGTTTCTGGAGAAACTGGTGAATTGAGAAACATATCGTCATTGAAATAGACAAAATGCTCAGACAATCCCTCTATTCTTCCAAAATTGAGTTCAATACATCTTGAATTAAATGTAGGTAAATACTGCTCAGGAATGTAGTCGGAATGCTTAACAAGAACAATCTTTGGATTGTCGAGATTCAACCACTTTGGATAATGCCCACACGTTACAAGATATATCTTATTTACCCATGGAGCATTCTTCTCAACTGCCCTAAACCAATATTTGAACACGTCCCAATAACGATAACGTGCATCAGTTTGGCTTGATTTTACAGGGCGATATTTACCATATTCCTCCAACCACTTTGAATCATTGGAATCAAGCCAAGTTACTACAAAATCTATAGGATATTCTGCATTCATTGCTTTTGATTGTTAAGTAAGTCGTAAATATCATAAAGGTACTTAAGGCGATACTCCTTATTTGAAGTTTTTAACCACAACTTTGCATTATGTAATTTCTGCTCGTCTGTAAGTGGTGTCTCTAATGTATGCTGATTAAAGTCGTGCTGCAAAGAATATATATGATAACCTACAGACTTATAATGTTTATAATTAATTGACGTTTCAGAAAGGAACAACTTAACGCCGTGCCTAAGAAGTTCTTCTATATTGCATGTTGCCTGTTGGCGCTCATGAAAGAATATTCCTACTCCTACCGAAGATAAAAGTTTAAAATAATCTTCTCGCGGCATATAGTCCAATAGAGATATACATACATTACCAAAGAAATGGTCATATGCTTGAGCTATAGTATTTGCATAATGTTTACTTCCACCATAGCTAAGAGGAACAATAACCTTTTTGCCAGAAAAGTTTACGCCCTTAAGATAATCAAGAACATCTAAATGATTGTTATTTATATCGGCAGAATTTCCAATCAAAACATTATGCCCGATCTTTGGTATTTCTGTATCTATATTTTCCCAGTCAGCAGGGTTTGTATATTCATAGACAACTCTTTTGGCATGAAACTCTGGATGCTCCTTCAACAAATTATACTCTAAGGGGAAAACACCTGAAAAATAATCCACTCTCGTAACAGCCTTCTTATATACCGACGGCTCATCATTATGATTCTGGCGTTTGTATTGCACTAATTTTTTTATGTAAGCCTTTATTTCGCGTTTAAACTTTGTAAAGTCTGACACCTTGTTTTGTGTTCGTCTCAACTCTTCCAACAAGGCTTGGGATTTATTATGCAACAATGGAATAGAAATGTATGGATGGTCTTTAGGTGTATTATATATATCATATCCCCATGCAAACCAAAAGACCTTAATAGATGCAGGAATTTTCCACATATAATGAAGGGGCATATACAGAAAATTATGAATGAACAGTGCATCATATGTATGTTTTTCAAGAATATCTATAAGTTCATCTGGGGTAACGATTCTTACTCTTTCAGACTTTTTCATATACTTGAAAACAATGTTCTTTTCCCAACTGACAATAAAGTAGTCGTGTAGGCACTGATCAGAAGTCAAATCATGATAAGCGATCTGGCCATCAATAAACTTTTGATCTCGAATTATATTAGCAATATGTAACATACTTATCTTTTTAATATAAATTTTACGTCATTTAATTCGTTGAATTTAAATGCAATGGCACAACCTAAATAAATTCCAATAGAAGAGATGCCACCCAATAATATTTGGACCATGCTATTTGAAAAAATATTAACCACCAATAACAACACGCAGAAGACAATTACAGAGAGCAGAATTGTTGGAAATATATCTTTTAATTGTTTTAACAATCCTACATTTATTATTTTACCTGTATAATAAGTGTCTATAACTATTTCAAAAATAGAATAAACTATACACCCATAGCAAAAAGCCAATATACCAAAACATAAAGAAACGGCCATAATAGCAAAGCCTATTATCTTTTTTATTATTTCAAGACGCAGAAAAAGATCTGAGCGTCCTTTCACTTGAAGCAAATTAAGATTTATAGCATCAACAGGATACCACATTTGGCTAAAGCACAATATTTGTAAATATATTATGCAAGCTTCCCATTTGGCTGTAAGCATTACCAACACTAAGGGGCGCGCCAGTCCAGCCAAAATCATCATCAGTGGAAATACTATAAAACATAAAGTTTTAAGCATTCTACGATAATTCTGAGCAAGTTTATCATTGTCATCCTGCATTTTTGCCAAAACCGGAAATGTAACGCTTCTTACGGTTTGAGTCACATTTTGAGAAGGGAGGTTTGCATATCCCAAGGCTCTATTATAAACACCAAGGTCTGTTGGTGTATAAAATTTTCCTATAAAAACAGGCGTTATGTTTTTATAGGCTGTGTCCAATAAACTTGAGGCTAACAGTTTATTTCCATATCCCCATAGATATTTAAAAGATGTGCTTGACCATCCTTTTTTCGGTATCCATCTCACAACACACCAATTCAAAATTACACTTGAAATGCTACTAAACAATGATGATACGACCAATGCCCATATGCCATATCCACAGTAAGCAAAAGCTATACCTAATACTCCAGCTCCCAAACGAGTAATGATATTTATCTTAGTTGGTGTTTTAAAATTCAAATTCCTATTTAAAATGATACGCTGTGGCGTGCCTAAAGGAGACCACAAAAATGTAATTGCAGTTACTCTCATTAGGTTTTTAAGGACTGGTGTATTGTAAAACTCTGCAATCAAAGGTGACAATGCAAATATAATTACATAGCATACGACACCAACAATAAGACTATAATAAAAAGCGGTTGAGAGATCTTCTTCTGTAAGTTGTGGCTTCCTTATTAAAGCATTTCCAAAACCACTGTCCACAAATACAGTTGCCAAAGCAATAAAAACAGCAGGCAACGCTGTAACACCATAGTCTTGTGGAGAAAGAAGACGGGCCATGACAACGCCTATAACAAACTGCATTCCATAATTGGAAAACTGATTAAAAAACGTCCAATATATGCCTGTCTTTGTCTGCTTTTTCAAATTATCATTAGCCATATATGCTTAAAATTTTCCAATTAAATAAGTGAAAGGCTTCTTTTGAAAAAGCAAACAGAAAAAGTATGATATAAAAAGTGTTACCCCTCCTGTTATCAAATAGAATACCAATCCTTCGATATGACTACTTGGTATAAACAAACAAGATAACAATAATATTACAATATTTAAAACGGAAAAGTGAATGCCATACACAACAATTGTGTTTTTCCCTAAAAAAGACAAAATTCTATTATGCTGTATCATTTTTCCTATATATAGGACCATTATTGTTCCTGTTAATGAAAAGTACACAAAAAGAGGAGTATATTTAAAATTGAAATGTGGGAAATGCGTATAATAAGGAATATTCTTACCCAATATAACACACAATACCAGACCTATCAAGTATAAAACTAATGATATAATACCATATCTCTTTTTCTCACTTAAGAGACCATGTTGCTTAAATGTATAGCCTATCCACAAAAACATCAAGTTCACCAATCCGTTATGCCAATGAAAAAAATTATAAGCATGAAAGTGACTTGTGTTCAAACTTATTGCCACTACAAAAGGAATTAGAACCAGTATAAATTGAACAATTGGCTTGGAAGTACACTTAGTTATAATAAACAATAGCATTTTTGCTATAAATAAGGCACTTAAAAACCAATACAACTCTGTAACAAAAAAGAAATGTTTCCCTAATACGGTGACAAAAAAGAAATTATCGCCATCAATGAGCCAAGAAAAGAATTGATTTATTATACAAAAAGAAACTAATGGTATCAATAAAGATTTTGCATTTGAACAAATGAAGGCTTTCGCTTTTTTATTGAATGAGGAACAATAGCCTGTTATAAAGAAAAAGGCTTGCATAAAATAAGGCACATACAATATGTCCCAACCTGTGATATTGTTCAAATTATCAATAGGCATCTTGTCTTTCGCCATATTGACTATATGGTGAAAGACAAGAAAAACAATAAGCAGACCTTTGGTTGTATCAACAAATGGCAACCTCTTTCTTGGTAGACTCGCTTTTTCGACACACATCATACTATTTGTGGCATTTTTTTATTATTTGACAGATTCTATCTACATTTTCAAGACTAAGGTCAGCGTACAAAGGGATAGTAAGAACTCGTTTGCTGATATGTAAGGCAACAGGTGTTTTATAAACATCAAATCTGCCATGATAACAATCAAATGCATTTGTTAACGGATAGAAATATTTGCGTGCATGTATATCTTCTTGCGCAAGAGTTTCAAAAATCTCGTTTCGTGTACTTCCAAATTTCTTCTCATCAACAACAATTGGAAAATAAGAATAATTAGGCTGTACATCTTTCTGAACTGGCGGTAACTGTACACCGTCAAGTCCTGTAAGATTTGCTCTATAACGCTCAACAATACGCTTACGTTTCGCTATCTCTTCATCGACATGGCGTAAATTACATAATCCCATAGCTGCTACAAACTCGTTCATTTTGGCATTTGATCCTACACCATCCACAGTTTCCGCATCTTTGATTCCAAAGTCACGTAACTTATACAATTCATGTCCCAGTTCCTTATCATGATAGCAAACAGCACCACCTTCTATCGTGTTATATACTTTGGTCGCGTGGAAGCTAAACATTGAAGCATCACCAAAACTTCCGATACCTTGATTTTTATAACGAACACCAAATGTATGTGCCGCATCATATATCACTTTCAGACCATATTTATTGGCAATTCGCTCAATTTCTTCTACATTGCAAACATTGCCGTAGACATGAACAGGTACGATAGCTGTTGTTTTGTCAGTTATCAAACCCTCTATCTTTGTAACATCCATACAATAATCGTAAGGGTCTATATCGCAAAAGACCGGAGTCAAGCCATTACGAACAATGGCATGAGTCGTTGATGCAAATGTAAAAGGAGTAGTTATGACTTCACCAGAAAGATTCATTGCCTGCAGGGTCAATTCCAAGGCATTATGCCCATTAGTAAAGAGAGAGATGTTTTCTACACCAAGATATTCTTTCAACTCCGTTTCCAACTGGTTATGTTTGGGTCCCATATTGGTAAGCCAATGGCTATCCCAAATGTCTTTAATTTCATCGATATACTCCTCATATGGAGGCATCGAAGTACGTGTTACTAATATTCGTTCTTTTTTCATAAAATAATATTGAAATACTTTAATTTTATTAATTTACAGATAATTAAAATACCAAAGATTAATGCTCCATGTTGTTTGCTAACTTAATGGCACCCAAAGTCCTTGCTTGGATGCTCATAATATCTTCGGATATATAGAGAAAATTTAGTCTCTTCCAAATATATCTCGTGTATATACCTTGTCCTTCACATCGTCCAGACAAGCATCATAACGGTTGGCTATGATGGCATGGCTCTGTGCCTTGAAAGCATCCATGTTGTTCACCACCTTGCTTCCGAAGAATGTTGTACCGTCTTCGAGGGTAGGCTCATAGATGATAACCTCTGCACCTTTTGCTTTGATACGCTTCATGATTCCCTGAATGGCAGACTGGCGGAAGTTATCGCTATTTGATTTCATTGTCAAGCGATAAACGCCTATGACGCAGTTGTGCTCCTTTGTCGCATCAAAGCTGTTGTCTTCGGCATAGCTGTAATAGCCAGCCTTCTTTAGAACGGCATCGGCGATATAGTCCTTACGGGTACGGTTGCTCTCTACGATAGCCTCTATGAGGTTTTCAGGAACATCGGCATAGTTTGCCAAGAGCTGCTTGGTGTCCTTGGGCAAACAGTAGCCGCCATAACCGAATGAAGGGTTGTTAT
>ERZ773260.1580-NODE-1580-length-28963-cov-4.393593_pt1 | contig 28963 bp, 42 predicted proteins | sample MGYA00511387_ERZ773260 | MGnify/ENA primary metagenome ERZ773260 (study PRJEB29015, sample SAMEA2737745) | human gut metagenome | biome: human gut; feature: human-associated habitat; material: faeces | place: China | collected 2012 ... | reverse complement strand
CAAACCACTGATCGTAACCACCAGCGGGGGTAAGGATTCGGATGTGTGCATCGCGCTCGCACTGGCGGCAGGGATCAACTTTGAGGTGCAGCACAACCACACCACCGCGGACGCGCCGGAGACCGTGTACCATGTGCGGGACACGGTCCAGCGGCTGGAAGCCAAAGGAATCCAATGCACGGTCAATTGGCCGACGTACAAAGGTGCGTCGGTGACGATGTGGAGCCTGATCCCGCAGAAGCTCGTGCCGCCGACACGCCTGATGCGCTACTGCTGCTCGGTGCTGAAAGAGGGCGGCGGGGCTGGCCGCATGATTACAACCGGCGTGCGGTGGGCGGAAAGCGCCAGCCGACGAAATAAGCGCGGCATTTACGAAAGTCTGCCGCACGATCTCAGTAAGAAAATCATTATCAACAATGACAATGATGATAAACGTCAGTTATTTGAAAACTGCAAATTGCAGGCAAAACGCGTCTGCAATCCAATAGTGGATTGGACGGATAATGACGTTTGGGATTACATCCGAAGCGAACACATCGAGACGAATCCGCTGTATGCGTGTGGATTTGACCGCGTTGGCTGTGTCGGCTGCCCGATGGCAGGGAAAAAAGGCAGGCAGTTTGAATTTGCGCGATACCCGACATTTGAACGAGCCTATATCCGCGCGTTTGACAGGATGCTGAAAATGCGCGCAGTGCGCGGGAAGCTGGACGGTTCGTGGCGTATCGGAACAACCGGCAAGGATGTGTTCCACTGGTGGATGGAGGACGGAGTGCTGCCGGGGCAGATTGGATTTGAGGGAGAAGCATGAAAGTACTGGTAGCATGCGAAGAATCGCAGGAGGTCTGCAAGGCGTTTCGGGCGCTGGGGCATGAGGCGTACAGCTGCGATATTGAGCCGTGCAGCGGCGGGCATCCGGAATGGCATCTCCAATGCGATGCACTGGAACTGCTGAAAATGCAGTGGGATATGATTCTGGCTTTCCCGCCCTGCACTGATCTCGCTGTGAGTGGTGCAAGATATTTTGCCGAGAAACGGGCAGACGGACGACAACAGAAATCCATTGAATTTTTTATGCAGTTTGCAACTGCCGACTGTCCGAAAATTGCAATCGAAAATCCTGTGGGCATTATGAGCACTGCCTGGAGGAAACCTGACCAGATTATCCAACCCTGGCAATACGGCCACGGAGAAACAAAGGCAACATGTTTATGGCTGAAAGGGCTGCCGAAACTGGAGCCAACAAATATTGTAAAAGGCAGAGAGCAGCGTGTATGGCGAATGCCGCCGTGCAAAGACCGCGCCAGATTGCGCAGCAGAACATTTCGCGGAATTGCGCTGGCTATGGCCGAACAGTGGGGCGGTATATGTCCGCCGGAGGGAAAGGAGCATTGCTATGGCTGACCTGATATGCTCTATGATCTGCAAACACCGCTCTAAGCGCCCTCTGCGGAAGTGGCGAAACAAGGATGGAAGCCCGTGCTTTGGGTGCAGTCTGAAATATGTGAATATCTCCCGGGTGTTTGACATGGATGGAGATATTTGTGCCGTTGCCGGGGAGGGGAACATGGCTCATTGCGCGTTTTATGAGCCGCTGGATGAGCCGGAGGGAGAGGAGGACGAATGAACTGTCAGAACTGCAAAAAATACGATGACTGCCGGACAGGCTCTGGGCTGACGTGGCCGTGCGGAGCGTATAGGCCGAAAGCTATTTCAAACGCCGAGGCTCCAGCAGCCAGTGGAGGAGGACATCTGATGGACATTGAGAAGCTTTGCAGCGACGCAAAACTGATTGGTTGGTCATCGGAAACCACGATTAAACACCTTTATGACATCGCGGAGCATTTCCCACAGTTGAGCTTTTCCCATAACAGCCGCACAGACATCAACGCAGAGGTGGCCGGCGCGCTACACCAAGGAATATATGCGATTGCCAATCTGATGCGAGAAAATGCCACGCTCCAGACCGAAAACGAGAGGCTGCGGGCTGAGTTGGAGCGGGTGAAGCGGGCTCTCGCTATGATGTGGTTTGCATACGTCAACAGCGATAAGGAAGACCCGCACAATTACGAGACAGAAGCCTTGGAAGAAGCAGAACGCCTATTGGGGCCGTGGAAAGAGTGTATGCCGAAGTATTTAAGGCGCGGCCAAAAGGAGGAGTAACATGGAAAAGTTGACGGAGAAATTAAGGTATGTACTGGAAGATTGTATTGATTGTATCAGCCCTATCCAACAAGAGGTGATAAACAAAGCTGTTGACCGCCTCGCCGCCTACGAGGAAACGGGGCTGGAGCCGGAGGACTTCAAACGGGCATTTAATAAAGCTGCTGTTTTAAAACTGGCCGGACAAGCCCTTGGTATAACACCTGACCGCCTCCGCGAACTGGCACAGGCGGACAAGGAGGGGCGGTGCGTGGTGCTGCCATTCAAACCTCCGAGATGGGTTTATGTGTGTAGTACACGCTTCCCAAAACCGGCACAAGCCCATTATGCAAGCGCCATCAATGTTTTGCAGGATATGGACAAAGGGTGTGTATTTGGGGATACCCCAGAAGAAGCAGCGGCCGCACTACGGAGGGAGCAGGATGGTTGATTGTTTTAACCACAGCTGCCCATTCAGGGTGAATGATACCAGCAGCGCCAACCGCTGCGAGTGTACGGCCTGCCCGAATCGGTGTACGGGCGATTTCTCCATTGCGTGGAACCGGACGCTGACGGATGAAGAGTTGGAGAAGATCGGGAGGGAGCAGGAATGAAGGAGTACATCGAGAGGGAGGACGCTGTAAAGCACCTGAAAAGCCGTACAGGACAATTTATAGACGATGTAGGGAAAGGCTGGAACGCTGGAATAGAAGCGTCCATTTCCTATATCGAAGGCCTCCCCGCCGCCGACGTTGCGGAGGTCAGGCACGGGAAATTTAATTTCTTGCAAGAGGATATGGTGTGGTGTTATTGCGGCGTTTGTAGTGTTTGTCGCAATTATGTGCAAGCGTGGAACTACTGCCCCAACTGTGGCGCTCGCATGGACAAGGAGGCCGAGCATGAAGTTTCGGAACCCTGAGACGGGAGAAATGTATATAGGGATTTTGAACGCTATGAATCATTATTGTGACAGCAAGAAAGACTGTGACGATTGTCAAATCAAAGAACCTGTTCAGGTCTATAAAGGGCAGAAACACCCTTGTTATGCTTATGTGGCAGACAATCCTCACGAAGCCGCCCGCCTGATGGGCTATGAAGTAATAGAAGATAATGAGGCCAACATGGACAAGCCGAGAATTTGCGAGGTGCTGGGGGTTGATGTGGATGAAGTTTTTACAATCGAAACGCCGGTTCGAAAATCCACTTATTGCAGAATTGATGAAAAAGGGAAAATCTATAACACGTGTGTAGAGACACTCTGCTATGCCATCAACCACCCCGACTGTATCATCCACAAGCCCCGCTGGACGGAGCAGGACAAAGAGGATGCACTTATGGTTAAACGTGTGTTTGGCGAACATCAGATTGGAGTTAGGCGGGATTACTTAGGGCAACTTTTTACTATCGCTGAAAAGGGATGCCCAACAACGGCGATTAACAGAGATATGTTTCCGAGCGTTAAGACGGAACAGTCTGTCAAGCTGGACGAGATCATAGGAGGTGCGGAATGACTAACACCGAACTCTACCGTCTCGCCCTTTCTACATACGGCGCAGAGGCACAAACCATGATGGTGATGGAAGAAATGTCCGAACTGCAAAAGGAACTGTGCAAGCACGCCAGAGGGAAAGACAATCAGCTTTCCATTGCTGAAGAAATCGCCGATGTGCTTATCATGCTCGATCAGATGATGATACTGCACGATTGCGAAAGCATTGTAGCGCAGTATAAACAGGAAAAACTGGAGCGGCTGGAAGAGAGGTTGAAACAATGAGAGAAATCCTTTTCAAAGCAAAGCGGCTGGATAATAGAGAATGGGTGGAAGGGAGCTTGATTTCGTTTGCAGATGGAGGGCGAGCAATTTTACCATCTAAGAGTGCTGCGCTTTACAAGAAGGGCGCGTCTCTTTTTTCTACTGTAAATTGCCTTGAGGTTGACCCCTCCACGGTCTGCCAGTACACCGGACTGACCGACAAGAACGGGAAGAAGATTTTTGAGGGGGACGTTTTAAAGATAGCAAAGAAGTCAGACGGAATGGGGGCATACTTCTTCCCATCGCTTGAATATCCGGTCAATGTCATGGTGAAGTGGGACATGTGTGCATGGATGTGGGAAACGCTTGGAGAGAACAAGTATTACATAAGTTTCCCAGATGCTTGGTGTCATTACGAATGTGAGGTAATCGGCTCCATCCACGACGGGGAGGGCGATCAGCATGAGTGAATGGATCAGCGTCAAGGAGAGGCTGCCAGAAAAAGAAACTGAGATGATCTTAGTTACCGACGGATTAACCGTTATTACAGGATTCAGAAACTGGATGTTTAGACTGGAAGATGGAAAAGTTTATACACCAGGTCTAAAAATGGGTGGAGGGTCAATGGAGGCCACCCACTGGATGCCCCTCCCCGAACCGCCGAAAGGAAATAACCATGCCTGATCTCTACATCAAATACCGAGGAGGCACCCCGTATCAATACCGGTACGGGGACGAGAGCGAAGCAATGAGGCTGTTTATTGATGGGGGATATAGTACGTCGGAGGAAGCAAAGAAAGCGTGGGAGGATAGTTTTGGAAAGTATAACATATAACATGGACTGCATGGAATACATGAAGTCGCTCCCCGATAAGGTATTTGACCTTGCTGTGGTTGATCCGCAGTATGGGATTAGTGTAAGCAATAACATAGGCAGACGAAAAGGGGTTAAACATAGTGCTTACAAGAAAATTGAATGGGATGATTCGCCTCCGCCTCCTGAATATTTTGAACAGCTTATTAGGGTAAGTAAAAATCAAATTATTTTTGGGGCAAATCATTTTGTGGAATTGATACCAAATGCAAATAGTCCGTGTTGGATTTTATGGGATAAGGGATTCTCCGAAGATGTTTCTTTTGCGAGTTTTGAAATGGCGTGGACAAGCTTCAAATCTCCATCGAAGAGAGTTGCGCTTTCGTCTGCACAAAAAGGAAGGATTCATCCAACCCAAAAGCCTGTTGCCCTCTATGCATGGATTTTCAGCCGCTACGCCAATCAAGGTGACAAAATTCTTGATACGCACCTTGGGAGTGGAAGCAGTCGCATAGCGGCGTATGACGCTGGTTTGGATTTTGTGGGCTGTGAAATAGACCCATACTATTTCGATTTGGAAGAACAAAGGTTTGAACGGCATACAGCGCAGGTGAGATTTGATGTATGACTGACTACTCACCTGAAATCGAAAAATATTTGGAATGGAGGTATGGGAGTGACTGCGAAAGAATGGCTGATGCGGGCGCGCAATATGGAGAAGCGCATAGAAGCCTTGCAGGAGGCCAAGGCGCGCATTTACGACAGGGCGGTGTCGATTACTGCTCGGCCGCACGAAACGCCGCCCTCGGGAAGCTCGGGCGCGCCTGATGATAAGATAGCGGGGTATGCTGTTGCAAGCGCGGTCGTAGAAGAACAGATTGATAAGCTGAATGAAATCAGGGCAGAGATTTTGCAGGTAATTGGCAGGATTGATAATAATACAGTTGCAACGGCGCTTACAGACTATTATATCAATGGGAAAAGCTGGGGGAGAATTGCGCGGGAACAGAATTATTCTTATTCATACTTAACTAAGGATATACACAACAAAGGTCTACAAATAGTTGAAAATATCCTAAAAAATCCTAATAGTATATGTGCTATAATGGTAATGGATAAAAGTACAAAAGTCTGAAATCCATGTTTTCCTCCATTTCTACCCGTCTGGCCGGTGCTGGGCGGGACATGCCCCCAAAGCTGCATGAGGCATAGGGGGAGCCATAGTTTTTCCCGCGCCCGACGGGTTATTCGGGCAATATGCGGCGAGCATGATGCGAAGCGACGCAGGGCGGGTATACACAAACTGCGAAGCGTGGCGGCTCACTACCGCCACGCCGCTACATGAGGCAGGTGACGAGAGATGGGTAACGCTTGACAGAGGCATAAAAGAACAAATGTAGAATATGCGGTGGCGGAATAGACGAACTGCGCTTTTTATCATAATGGTGTGACCACCGGAATGATAACACGGGCGGGGCGGTAAAGTCGAGCAGGGAAACTGCAAATGTACGGGCAATAGTAGACGCTGGCAAGGGTATGCTGGACGGTGTAAAGGCGGCGTAATGCTCAGGTATCGAGTTAATACATACTCCGAATCCTATAAACGGGTCGCCAACTGTACTGCCCATGCGTGGTGCAAATCCACGCCCGCATATCAAACTAAGGAGGCTATTATGAAGTATCGAAAGAAACCTGTTGCAATCGAAGCAGTACAATGGACAGGAGAAAACAAAAAAGAGATTTTTGATTTCGTAGATACTGGTATGCAGTTTATGGATGATTCGCTTTTGATTACAACGCTTGAAGGTGTGATGATAGCAAGCAAGGGCGATTATATCATCAAGGGCGTGAATGGAGAGTTTTATCCCTGCAAGCCGGATATTTTTCATAAGACATATGATGCTGTTTAAAAGCTTAATAGAGTTCAATAGCTTGAGTCCCTAAGCCTGCATGAGGGCGGCGGGGCAAAAGGCTGGGCAGCGTAGCGCTCGGTGTACTGGCAGTGCGGAAAGACGTACGATCATCGCCCACGCGGGGCGAGGCGAAAGCCGAAGCACCAAAGGCCACGGGGCAAGCGCGATCACATGTGAAACTCCCAGTGTGGAACGCCTCCTATTTGTTGGCGAAGCTGGGAGATGCGGGGCAGCTCCCCTCCGACAGCCGGACGTATGCGGCGCGATAGCTCGCATAAGAGAAGAAGGCCTGCACCTGCACGATACTCACCATGTATGTGCCTGTAAAATACATGACAAAGAGAGGTGAGTGATCCCTTTCCTTGGCGTAGTGTGTACAGGGTGGGCGATACCCGCGACAAGCGGGTATATGGTTCCTTAGCTCGAAGGTCGAGCAGGCGGCTCATAACCGCTGGGACCTGGTTCGATTCCAGGAGGGACCACCATTTAGAATTATAAACCGCTATCCTGACGGGTGGCGGTTTTGTTTTGCGCAGATTGGGGGTGGCGTTATGGCTGCGCGGCTGACGGATAAACAGAGACAATTTATAAATGAATACTTGATTGACTTGAACGCGACACAAGCGGCAATCCGTGCAGGGTACAGTCGTAAAACCGCCGATAGGATCGGTCCGGAACTACTTGGGAAAACTTGTGTTTCAAAAGCAATACGGGAAGCAAAAGCGGAAAGACAAGAAAGAACCGAAATCACACAAGACTATGTGCTACTTAAACTAAAAGAAATAGCGGACAAAACAGCTTCGGATGCGCAGGATAGTGATTTGAAATATTCAAACAAAATTAAAGCGCTTGAATTGCTGGGGAAGCATGTGGGTGTGTTTGATGGAAAAGAAAAGCCCGAACCTGATAGCTATGGAAAACAGGCGTTGGCCGACATGCTGCGAGCTCCCAAGCCAAACCGAGATATAAAGGATTTTGAAGATGGATAATATACCAGCTCCATTTACCGAGCGGCAAATTGAATATTTCAACCGATCGCTGTATAGCTGGTTCAACGTAGCAGAGGGAGGAAAACGCGGCGCTAAGAACGTATTGCAGACCATGTCGTTTTGTGCGCGGTTGGAAAAGCATCCGAACCGGTTCCATCTGATTGCGGGGGTATCTACAGCATCAGCCATGCTGAATATCATAGACTGCGACGGATACGGCATGATTAATTATTTCGGGAAGAATAATTGTCGCGTCGGTAAATATCAAAATCGGGATTGTATTTATGTCAGGACCGTTTCGGGGGATAAGATAGTCCTGGTATCTGGTGGGCGAAAGGACGGGGATGAAAAGTCCATCAAAGGCAATACCTATGGACTTGCATACATCACAGAGGCAAATGAGTGCCACCCCAAATTCGTTCAAGAGGTATTCGACCGAACATTAACCAGTGCCGACCGTGGTATTTATCATGACTTAAACCCAAAAGGCGAAAACCACCCATACTATACGGATGTGCTGAATTTCCATGCGGAAAGACAGAGAAAGAATCCGGAGTATGGGTTTAATTATGGGCATTTTACGATAGCGGACAACCTTTCTGTATCTGATGATAAGCTCAAGGAAATTCTCGCGACCTACGATCGAAAGAGCATATGGTATCAACGGGATATATTAGGGCTTCGGAGAGTGGCCGAAGGGCTTGTGTATCCGATGTTTTCTGCAGACAGGCATGTAACGCGAGAAAGCGGATCAGGGAACCGATATTTTGTTTCCTGTGACTACGGTACAATTAATCCGACGGTGTTCCAGCTTTGGCGATTTGATATGATGACATGTAAATCTACCTGCGTGCGAGCGTACCGCCATGACAGCCGGAAAGAAAAGAGACAGAAAACAGATGAAGAATACTACGTCGACTTGGAAAAGTTCCTTTCAGGGCAGTATGTCGAGTATATCATCATAGACCCGTCAGCGGCTTCATTTAAAGAAACCATCCGGCGACATGGGCGGTATCTGGTGCGTGATGCAGACAACAGCGTGCTGGATGGGATACGCCTGATGGGTACGCTTCTACAGGCGGGCTATCTGCAATACCATGAAAGCTGTACCAGCGCAATTGACGAGTTCGGTATGTATATGTGGGATGATAAATCTCAAGAAGACGAAGTTATCAAAGAATATGACCACGACATGGACGCATCACGGTATTATGTGCAGACAGTAGTGCGAAAAGAGGTGCGGTCAAGGGGGATCATAAATGTTTGAGAGGATAAAACAATTTATACGGGCGGTGAGGACAGCGATGATTCCTGCAAATAAAATTGAAGAGCTGACAGGCGCAGCACCTTTATACGATTCTGTGATGCAGACACATATAGCGCTATGGCGTAGCATGTACATGGATAATGCTGAATGGCTTGGGAAACATGGAAACCGTACTGTTCAGTCGTGCGGTTTGCCTGCGGCGATATGCCGTGCGGTCGCCCGACCGGCCACGATAGAAAGTACGATAACCGTTGAGGGCGGAACGCGAGCGGCTTACCTGAATGGCAGCGTACAAGGAATGCTCCCACACATAAGAACGGATGTGGAAAAAGGGCTTTCTGTGGGTGGCTTTTTCTACAAGCCATTCGTGGACGGGAACCGTATTCTTGTTGATTTCAATACGGTTGGGACAGCATATCCGGTCAGCGTGGATTCAAATGGAGAAATTGCATCAGCGGTATTTTCTGATACGAAGCGCGAAAAGAACCGGTATTATACAAAGCTGGAATTTCATGAGCTGAAAAATGGAACATACACCATCCGCAATCGCGCTTTTGTATCTGATCAGAACGGGAATATAGGAAATGAAGTGGCTCTTGGAACTGTATCAGGGTGGGAACAGATTACACCGGAAATCCATATTCAAAACGTAGATCGTCCTCTATTTGGTTTTTTTAAGGTCCCAATGGCGAATAACATTGAGCCGGAAAGCCCGCTTGGGGTATCTATTTATAGCGGTGCGGCGGTTGGCCTTATTCAATCAGCAGATGAACAGTGGGAGCGGTTGATGTGGGAGTTCGAGAGCGGGGAACGTCGAATCCTTATGAGCGACAGCGCGATCCCGCCGCAAATTTTTGATGAGAGCGGACTTCCACATGTCAACCCACTATTACGGGATCGTTTATTCCGACACATGCCGTTCGGGGATGAAGACTTTTATCAGGCGTTTTCGCCGGAGTTTCGCAATGATAGCTTATACAAAGGGTTCCAAGATACGTTAAAGTTGATTGAATTGAATTGCGGGCTATCATTCGGTACGCTTTCCGACCCACAGACAGTTAACGCTACAGCGACTGAAATTGTATCAAGCAAACAGACGATGTATGTGACAGTGCGCGATACACAAGCCGCTTTAGAACATGCGCTGAATGGTTTATTATATGGCATGGATGTTTATGCTACGCTGTATGGGCTTGCGCCAGCAGGAGATTGGACCTTGAAGTGTGATTGGGGAGACGGTGTTGTGCAGGATACCGAGAGCAAGCAGAAAGAGCTTGCCGACATGCGTAACGATGTGAGCGCTGGCCTGATTCGCGGAGAATTATATATTGCCAAAAAATATGGCGTAACAGAAGAAGAGGCAAAAACGATGATGCCAACGGTAGAGAAACTAATGAGGGAAGAATAGTGGGAGGACGCGGAGCAAGCAGCGGCAGGAGCGGAGGAAAACCTTATGGCAGTGAGTTTAGGACGCTTCTGCAATCTGGAAACATCAAATTCGTTCAGTACAACGGCAGTATGTCAGCAAAAGCCCCCCAGGAGACAATGACACATGGGCGCGTTTATGTAACGGTAAATGCTGCTGGCACATTGAAGCATATTACATATTACGACACAAAAAATAAGAGAACAAAGCAGATAGACCTCGACAGACCACATGATAAAGTTTCCCCGCATACGCATCATGGTTACATTCATAGCGAGAAAGATAGCGCGAAAGGGTATGCGAAACTGACAAGTAAAGAAAGGGAAATGGTTGAGCGAGTAAAAAAAATATGGTACAATCGACATAACAAGTAGTGGTGTAAGGGCAGCACGCCTTGTTGGAGGAGGTTCCGGTTCGAGTCCGGACGCTTGTTATGCCGTAAGGTGCAGAAATGTATCTTACGGCGTTTTTGTTTAATGGAGCATATTGTGATTGATTTTGAAAACCTTGATAAATGTCTATTTCATGGTGTTGGATATTACGATATCCCTCAGATTGAGCCGGTGACAGAATATCCCGATGGGGAATTTATTCCAATGAACTATGCAAACAAAGAAAAGAATCCGGCGGAGAAAATAATACATTGCTTTGTGCATGATTATCAGTTTTCTCGGTATTGGAACCGGCCGGATAATTACATTCAGAGGTTATCGCAGTTTCGTGCTGTTTGTTCCCCAGACTTTTCAACATATACAGATATGCCGCTTGCGATGCAAATATATAACCACTATCGTAAACATTGGATAGCTGCATATTGGCAGCGCCATGGGATCACAGTTTATCCATCCATATCATGGAGTGATGAAAGAAGCTTTGAATGGTGTTTTGACGGCGAACCGAGGAGAAGTGTAGTGGTGATTTCCAGCGTTGGAACACAGGCTGACAAAAAGAGTAAACGGTTATTTATTAGGGGATACGAAGAGATGATGGATCGATTGAAGCCATTATGTGTTATTTGCTATGGACGTGTTCCAAAAGAGTGCGGACAAAAAATTATCGGAATACCACCGTATTATGATGTTATTGTAAATCGTAGAAAAGGGTTAGTAAAATAAGCAGAGCGCCGTGTGTAATTCATGGCGCTTTTCTTATACCTTGTCCGCAATGACATTAAACTACGGAATGTCAAAATTGGCTATCCAGCAAGCCTAAAAGTGCTGGGCGGGAGGTCACGGCAACGACCTAAAAAGCCTACCCGCAAAGGAGGTCATATGAAAACAGAAGAATTACTGGAAATCGGGTTGACCGAGGAGCAGGCAAGCAAGGTCCTTGCCATCAACGGAAAGGATGTCGAGCGGTATAAAGCGCAAGCTACGAATGCAAAAAAGGATATTGAAGATCTGAAAACGCAGCTTGAGCAACGCGATGCTGACATTGCTGATCTGCAAAAGAAAGCAGAAGGTAACGCAGACCTGCAGAAGAAATTCGGTGAATTGCAGGACAAGTACAACACCGAAACAACGGAGTTTCAAAACAAGCTTAATGCGCGTGACTATGCTGATGCAGTACGATCACACATTGCAGCGAAAGGCTTGAAATTCACATCCAAGGCGGCAGAAACGGCGTTTATCAATGATTTAACAGCTAATAAGCTGGAACTGAAGGACGGAACGCTGACAGGATTTGACGATTACTGCAAGAAACAGCAGGAATCCGACCCAGGCGCATTCCAGAGTGAAAAGCCCGCTCCGACGTTTGTCAATCCAATTCAAAACCCAGCCCCCAAACCGGTAAGCGCAGCGGGGCTGGCAGCGCAGAAGTATTCTGCACAATTCACACCTAAAGTAAAGGAGTAAAGAAATGGGTACTTATGTAAACAAAATCGACGGTAAGACCAGACCGAACTTTCTTGCAAGCGAGATCGGCTTGGTACAGAAAACAAGGTTGATTCCCGACACGATGGGAGCGGAAGACGGGACGAGAAAAATCGTAAAAGCGGGCACCGTGTTCCCTGCAAATGACCAAACAGCGCAGGGCATTGTATTCGAGGATGTAGACGTGACTTACGGCGACCGCATCGCCTCCGTGATCGTTGCCGGCCGAATTTATAAAAATCGTTTGCCGGCTGAGCCTGTCGCTGGAACTGGGGAAAGCGATAGCGCAGTTATTGCCTTACAGAAGAGCGGCATTGTATTTGAAGATGCCCCCGAGACTACGAGAGCGTAAAGGAGAAAGAATATGGCTGAATTTATTGAACTGCTGAAAGAGGCTGAACTTATCGACTTTGGCCGGAATTTTAGTATTGAACGACCGGCGCTGCCCGGCGACCGACTGCTGCCGGATATGAAGACGCAGAATATTGCTGCAAAATATCTTGCAATGGCGGACAGCGCGTACCTGCCGACGATGGCGACGGTACACGCGCTGGATGCAGAGGCGGAAATTGGTTCCCGCCCGACCGCGAGCGTTATCACGGTCGAGAAGTTGCTCATTAAGCGCAAGATCAATATGTCTGAGCGTGTACGTCTGCTGCGCGACCACGGCGTGCAGAACAATGAGATTCTCGATTATATTTATGACGATATGGGGCGGCTGGCAGAGGGCGTTAAAACGCGAACCGAGGTTGCAAAGCAGGAGCTGCTATCGTCTGGTAATATCACCATCGACGAAAACCATGTTGATGCGGAAATCGATTTCGGCGTACCGTCCGCAAATGTCGGATACACGTTTGACTGGTCCAGCAACACCAAAGCAAAGTCAATTCTGGACGATTTCCAGAAAATCAAAGATGCAGCGTCCAAAACTGGACGCATCATCCGAGAAATTGAGACTTCGTCGACGGTGTTTAATGCCATTGCCAAGAATGAGATTGTACAGACTGCGCTCTTTGGTTCTGCTTCGGTAGGCCGCCTGGCGACGCAGGATGAAGTAACCAGCCTTTTCACACGCTTGTTTGGCATCGAACGTATCACTATCAACGATCTGACTTACAACTATGAAAAGGCCGCTGGAACACTGACCACCGCACGCTATTTCCCGCAGAATAAGATCAGCTTCATGGCAACGCTCGCCAATGGCTCTATTGGCGCAGGCCTGTGGGGTGTAACGCCGGAAGAGGAGGCGCAAGGCGCGTTTACCGCGGCATCGAGTGACCAGTACATCACCATGACGCAGTGGCAGACCCCCGATCCGGTAGCGATCTGGACAAAGGCCAGCGGCATGTTTATCCCTGTGCTGCCCGACCCGAACGGCCTGTTTGTGGCAACTGTTACGTTTCCCTCGTAATAGAAAGGAGTGACCGCCGTGTACGCGGATTATATATTCTACAAGTCATGTTACAAAGGCAATACCATAAGCGAAGATGATTTTGAGCGTTTATCTGAGCGCGCGGCGGATATCATCTCCTGTGCAACACTTGGCCGCTCTGATGGGAATTTAAGTGAATATACCATGAATCGAGTAAAAAAACTTAATTGTGCGCTTGCAGAGGTGGTACAAAATCAGGAAGCAGCAACAAACGCAGTGTTTTCTTCTGATGGAGGGGCGATTTCATCTGAAAGCGTTGGTTCATGGTCGCGGAGCTACGGCGCAAATTCAGCGATATCCGCACAGGTTCAAAGCATTCCGGAACAGCAAAAAGCGCTGATAGCTCAATACCTGTTTGGAACAGGGCTGCTGTATGGCGGTGTAGGATAATGAAATTCCCTGTCACGCCGGAATATCTGGATGCAGCACCGCAGCCGCTGGTGGATGCAATCAACGGGCTTGAAATGGATATCCTGCGCGAAATATGTTCACGCTTTCGGCTGACTGGTGAATTGAATGAGGTAGCGATTAACGATATCCGCGTATTGCGCGGGTACGGGGTTGATATGAAAACCATTGAGAGGATGATCGCGAAGCATTCCCGATTAACAGTGCCGGAAGTTCAAGCTGCGCTTGACAGAGTGGTTGAGCTTAACCGCACTTATTACAATGATTTGGCCAGCAAAGCAAGCATTACAATGCCTGCGCATATCGTTTCTGCTTATGATATCAGCTTGATCCGGTCACAAATGCTGGACGGATATCGGAACATCACCCGTTCTCTTGGATTTGCGGTACAGACGGGCGGGGCGATTACCTTTCAACCTGTTGCAAGGGCATATCAGGCAGTGCTGGACAAGGCGGAAATGAAGGTGTATTCCGGCGCGTTTACGGTGCAGCAGGCATTGGAGGATGCGGTGCGCGAGCTGGCGGACAGCGGCCTCCGAACGGTAGAGTATGCAAGCGGCTGGGTGAATCATGCCGATGTGGCTGCAAGGCGCGCGATAATGACGGGGCTGAATCAGGTTACCGCAAAATACTCGGAAGCAGCAGCGGAGGTATTGGAAACCGATCTGTATGAGGTCACAGCCCATCGAGGGGCGCGAGACAAGGGTGTCGGATGGCAAAATCATAAAAACTGGCAAGGCAAAGTTTACAGTACGCGCTCGGACAGCAAATACCCGAACATATACACAGTTTGCGGATTAGGTGCTGTTGACGGGCTTGAAGGAGCCAATTGCCGGCATAGGAAGTACGCTTTTTTAGAGGGTGTATCTGAACGAGCCTATACCGATGAAGAATTGAAAGCGCTCGACCCGCCTCCGTTTCAATACGAGGGCAAAACATACAGTGCCTATGATGCAACGCAGATGCAGCGGAGGCTTGAGACTGCAATGCGGAAGCAGGAGCGACGTATTATTGCATTTAACGCATCAGGGAATGCGGGGCAGGCCAATAATGCAAAGATACGCCTGCGCGCATTACAATCTAAATATCGGGCGTTCTCTAAGGCTGCAAATTTGCCGACACAGTTTGAAAGGGCAAAGGTGATCGAATGAAACTGCCGCATACAGTGACGTTATTCCGGCCATCCGGCCGGACAGTCCTTTCCGGTGTCCTGCTGGAATCTACGCGCGGCACATCCGTATCCAAAACAGCGATGAACAGTGCGGATACAGTGACGTTACATATCCCGTTTTCCGTTGCGCCGGATTTACGGCTCGACCCTGAAACGGATTACTTCGCCTATGGCGACGTGCCGGACGAGGGGAGCTATCAGGCGAACAGGGAAAAGCATGAGGTGTACCGCGTGACTTCGGTTGCGCGGTATAACTATGGCTCGCCCCAGATGCGGCATTGGGAGGTGGGTGGAAAATGATACGGTATTCCCTTGCTATTGATATTCCAGATAATATGCTGGATGGACGGATAAAAAAAGCGAACGCCTGGTTGCAGGAAGAAATTATTAAAGACACCGACCAATTTGTACCTGCGCTCACAGGAACCTTATCAACCAATGTCCATCGTGACGGGAATGTCATTGTATACGCAATGCCATATGCGCGCTATTTGTATTATGGGAAGCTGATGATAGACCCCGAAACGGGAAGCAGCTATGCCAGAAAAGGATCAAGGAAAGCACTGACAGATAAGAACTTAGTATTTAATAAGTCAATGCATCCACAAGCGACCTCGCACTGGTTTGAAGCAAGCAAAGCAGTAAACGAAGAAAAATGGAAACAGGGGGTGAAGAAAATCCTTGCCGACAAGTAAAAAGATAAGCTATGTAACGGCACGTGAACAGGAGGGCATATCGCGTGCCGTCCTTTCATGGCTGAAAAAACATAACCCTGATATCGAGTTTGAATATCTCCCGCCAGAAAGGTCGGGGATGAGCTTGACGACCATCCAAGGGGCGTATAAGACAGCACAGTACATCGATGGAAGCTATGAGGCGCAATACCAATTCGGGATACTGTACAGGTCCCTGCCCACAGATAGCGAAGAACGGTTAGACGCGGAAAGCGAATTGAATAAACTTGGCGAATGGGCAGAGGAGAATTGGCCGGACTTGGGCGATGGGAAAAACGTCACCACCGTGCAGCGCACATCTTCCGCGAGCCTGCTTGCAAGGTATGAAGATAAAGTTGAAGATTATCAAATCCTGATGACAATGGAATATGAAGTAGGAGGTTAATATGGCAGTAACAGAAAAAATCAAAAGACCGCTGATCGCACATTTTCTTGATGTTGGAGAGACGTTTGGGGAATATTCGGCGGCAACATGGGCGCGCCTTGGCAAAAACGTTACCGAGGCATCAACTGACTATGGCGCACAGACCGAAACTGAGCAGGACATTATCTCGGAATCGGCCACAACGGAAATTACCGGATACCAGCCCACCATGAGCGTATCCCAGCAGTGTACAAAGGGCGACGAGGTGTTTGAGTATGTGAACCAGAAGCGGAGAGGTCGTGCCACTCTTGGAAGCTCGCATTCCTGGCTGCTCAATATTGATATGTGGGATTCTACAGGGGAAAGCCCTGATATCACATACAAGGCAGAAGTACAGGAGGTTTCCGTACAGGTCGATACCTATGGCGGCGCGGGCGGAGAGACACCGACGTTGGAGTTTACGCTCAACTATGTAGGCGACCCGATCCCAGGGACGGTAAAAATTACGACTGGCAAACCGACATTTACGGCTGATGGAGTAGGAGTGTAATAAATGGACAGCATCAGAATTAATAATGGCGTTAAGGTGATCGAGGTAAACGACGCAGGCGATACGATCCGCCTGCCGCTGTCTGACGACAGCTTTGTAAAAGGCTTTTATGGTCTTTTGAACGATATCAAAACGCAGGCAGAGGCGATTTCAGCTAAAAAAGCCGATATTGCAGAAACAATTGACGACGTTGTAAAGTTTGATGAGGAAGTACGCGATAAGACGGATGCGCTGATCGGGGAAGATACCTGTAAAAAGGTGTTTGGTGATGTTCTCCCGTCCTCTGATATGTTCATTGAACTGTTTACCAAGCTGCTGCCATTTATTGAGGAGCATACCAACAAGCGCGTCGCTAATATGAACAAGTACAGCGCGGAGCGTGTCGGCAGTGTATAACATGCTGCTTGACCGGCTTCCAGAGGATTATGAGGGATATCTGATCCGGACGGATTACCGTATCGGAATCCAGATATCCCTCGTTCTGGATGATCCCAATCTATCAGAAGAAGATCGGATATGGGTTGCGTTGTGCCTCCTCTATGGGAAAAGCATGCCTCCGCTTGAAACTGCGCTTGCCGGCATGACATGGTTCATGCGCTGCGGAGAGGAAAAGGAGATGGAAAGCGGCGGCAAGCGCCTTATGTGGTTCGATTTTGACGCAGCGCGGCTGTATTCATCATTCAGACAAACGTTTGGAATCGAATTGCATAAAACCAAACTGCACTGGTTTGAGTTTGTGGCGTTGATGGAAAGCCTTGATGAAAGCAGCGCGCTATCGCATGCCATACAGATACGGGGTACTGATACCAGCAAAATGAAGGGCAAGCAAAAGCATGATTACGAACGATTGAAGCGGAATCTGACCCCCGCGCCAGCGCTTTCCGATGAAGAAAAAGAGGCAGTAGAAGCGTTTTGGGCGCAGTTTGATGGGTAACTATATTTCATCTGCAAAAAACCTCATAAATTGACACTGGACAGCGCGCTATGATATAATAAAAAAGCCCCCATAAGGGGGCGGGCGCAGTCGTGCCAGCGGTAGGCGGTTAAGTCTTGCCCCTGAAAGGGGGCGGTTGTATGGAATATCTCGTAATACTTGTTATCATACTTGTACTTATCGAGCGTATTTTAGACAATAAAAAGAAGTAGCCGCCCTCACGACCAAATGAAGCGGCTACTTTAGCTGAACCATTGAGGCTAACCGTCTACCGACTGCGCCCTTTGCATCTATATTATATCATGCGTGCGGCCAATGTCAAGGCAGAAACAACTCAACACATAGACCACCTTACACATCGTAGGGTGGTTTTCTTATACCCATTTTTAAAGGAAAGGGGTGATTGAATGGCAAATGCGGACGGCTCCATCAGGATAGAAGCTACCGTAAGCGACGAACAGGCTAAAAAGCAGATCGCCCAAATGTCAAAGGATATTGAGAAGCAGACTGCCGCCGTAGAACGTCAGGCCGAGAAAGTCAAGAAGCTTGCCGCGCAATGGGAAAAGGTCTCCTCCGGCGGCGCGCGCGGGCTGAAAATGAAGTCTGATTTGGAAGCAACGGAAGCCGAGGCAAAAAAGCTGGCGCAGCAGCTTGAAGAGGTAAACGCAAAAGCATATTCTGCGCAGGCCGAATATAGCGAAAAGCTCAAACAGGCTGCCGTGGGCGCGATTCCGCAGGAAGAGTTTTCTGAATCCGCGCAAAGGTTGAATGCCCTTACCGCAGAATCGGACCGCCTCGCCGAGGGGTTGAGAAAAGCGGATGAAAAAGCCGCGCAACTTCGTCAAACGCTGGCAGAAACGGTTGAGAGCGCACGGAACAGCACAGTTGGGCAGAATATTGCGGGAAACTTGTCTAATGAGCAGACCAAGCTCGAGAACATGCGTGCGGGGCTGCAACAGTCAAAAGCTGAATTTTCCGACTTCTCGAATACGGTAAATGAAAAAATAAGGCAGAACAACAGTGTTATAGGAAAACTGAAAACTGCCCTTGCCAACACCTTCGGGAGCCTGAAAAAGAATCTCGGCAGCGGCATCGGGACGGCTGCCGATAAGGCGAAAAACAAAATCAGTTCATTCGGAAAATCCAGCGCCAAAGCGCTCGATAAGACCGGAAAAAAGGCAAGCGCCGTTGCAGTCCGCCTCCGCAGCATTGTTGCGGGCGCGTTGTTTTTCAATATCATATCAAGAGCATTGACCGCCTTGACCGAGGATTTGGGAAAGGCGCTGCTTGCAAATAAGGATTTTGCAAAATCATTCGGCCAGATCAAAAGCAATCTGCTGACGGCATTCCAACCTATTTACGATACTATTCTTCCGTGGCTTAACATGCTAATGAAAGCCTTGGCACAGGTTACGGCGCAGATGGCGCAGTTTGTAGCGTCTGTATTCGGCACTACTGCACAAAAGGCACAGGAGAATGCGGATGCCCTGCATCAGCAGGCGCAGGCGACGGAAGAGACAACGCAGGCGACAAAGGATGCGGAAAAGGCTCTTGCCAGCTTCGACACCATTCAAAAGCTCGGCAATAACACAGAGAAGCAGGAGCAGCCGAAGCCGGGCGAACCGCAATTTGATACGGATTATTCACAAATCCCCATGCCGCAATGGCTGACCGACTTCTGGAAAGTATTTCAGGATTCGTGGGCGCAATATGGTCAGGCGACTATTGATTCAGCGAAAGCCGCGCTGGAAGCCCTGAAAGGCATGGTTTCTGCAATTGGCCAGTCGTTCATGAGCATTTGGACGAATGGCACGGGCGTAGAAACACTGAATAACCTGCAATTCCTGCTTCAAACCATCCTTGGCATCGTAGGCGCTATTGCAAATGCCTTTAGGGCGGCGTGGGAGCAGAACAACGTCGGCGAACAAATGCTGCAAACCCTGATGAACCTGCTCAATACCATAATCCAGATCATAGCATCCATTGGTCAGGCGTTCCTCGCCGCGTGGGAAAACGGTAATGCCGGACAGGCTATGTTGAGCGCGATCATGACGATGGTGCAGCAGATAGCCAGCTTTGCAAATTCCATAGGGCAGGCGTTCCTGATAGCGTGGAATGAAGCGGGATTGGGGCAATCCATTTTCTCGCATATTCTTTCCATCGTGCAAAACACCGCTACGGCTATCGGCAATATAGCAGAACAGCTTCAAATTGCATGGGAGGCCAACAACAACGGCGTTCAGATATGGGAAGCAATTCTTGGGATTATCGATAGCATTGTTGGCACGATTGATGAGATCACACAGGCAACGGCTGAATGGGCGGCGCAAATCAATTTTGAGCCGTTAATGGCATCGGTAAAAAACATACTGGAAGCCATTAAAAGTCTTGTAGATACAATTGGTGGTATTCTTTCGAGGGTATATGAAGATGTGATACTTCCGCTGCTAACATGGGTTATCCAAACAGCACTCCCGACACTTGTGAATTTATTGGGCAATGTAATCAATTTTTTGGCAGAACATGAAGGCGTTCTGCAAACCGTTACAGCCCTTGTAATTGGATTCGTGGCGGCGTGGAAGATTGCACAAATTATTGTGCAGTTGGGGAAAATGGCTCAAACAATATCCGGAATTATCGGTTTGTTTGCAGGAAATCCAATTTTAATTGCAATAGCAGGTATTATTGCCGGAATAGTTTTACTGATTGCTAATTGGGAAAAGGTAAAAGAAACCGTTATAAACGTATTTAACGCTATCGTAGAAGCGATTCAAAAGGCAATAGATGCGGTGAAAAATTTCTTCGGGGCTATCGGAGATAAAATTTCGAGCGGGATATCCTCCTTGTTTGGCGTTGGAACAAGCACATACTCGATATACGCAGAGCCTTTGCCTAAATCGCTGTACTCTCTTGATAATCTCCCCCATCTCGCATCCGGCGCGGTAATCAGCCCGAATAATGAGTTCCTTGCCGTTCTGGGCGACCAAAAAGCAGGAACAAATATTGAAGCGCCGCTTTCAACGATCAAACAAGCGCTTGCCGAAGTTCTGGCAGAGCGCGGTGGAGCGAATGGAAGCGCGCCTATCGATCTGTACATTGATGGTCAGAAATTCGCGCGCATTACCGGAAACTATAATTCATCCGAAACGCGCCGCAGAGGGATGAATCTTGTTACAGGGGGCGCGCTATGATATTGACAGTTGACAATGTGGAGTATGACGTACTCGTTCCTGCAGGTGGTGTAAAGCGCAGCTTTCAGGTTATGGATGGCGAGAACGCGGGGCGGGTAATGTCCGGCAGAATGACGCGAGATATTAAAGGTACATTCTATAACTATGAATTGCAGATATACCCCAAGATTGGCCACTATTCAGACTATGACAGTCTGTATGAAGTGCTTTCTGCTCCGGTTGACAGCCATATGGCCGTTTTACCATATGGTCAGGGCATGTCTACATTTGAAATGTATGTAACAACCGGACAGGATACGCTTGCACGCAAGAACGCAAGCGGAACCTACTGGACAGGGCTTTCTGTCCAGTTTATCGCTATGGAACCGCAGAGGACATGAATATGGGAAACAGAATCGAATACTTGGATAAAGCCTTTGAGGGGACTGAAATAAAAAGCGGCAATCCTTACTACGCGCGGTCGCTTTTGTCGAGTTCTCTTGAGATCGACACGTTCAGTTTTGAGGTAATAAGCGACGATACGACGCTGACACAATTTCAAAGGAATACCCCATTGACGTATTTTCACGATGATACGCAAATGGGGACTTTTTATGTCCAAAAGATATCCAGAGAGAATATCAACACCTATCGCTTTGACTGCACCTCCACCGTCGGCCTTTTAGACGAATCCTATCACAATGGAGGCATCTATACCGGCCAGACGGTAGATGAGGTGGTTACGGATATTTGCAGTCCGTATCTCGTTATTGTAAAGAACAATATCAAGAGTATCAAGCTGTATGGCTGGCTCCCCATCGCCACAAAGCGCGAGAACCTGACGCAAGTCCTGTTTGCGATCGGCGCAACGCTCAAGGTGGATTATAACGGGGTGATCCGCATAGAGGGGTTATGGGATTCGCAGTCGGCAGAAATCGATGCAGACCATATGTACAGCGGAGGTTCGGTCGAATACGCAACGCCCGTGACGCAGGTTATCGTAACTGAGCATGCTTATAACCAGACCGCGACAGAAACCGTAGACCTGTTTGAGGGTACTGCATCGGCTGGCGATAAGATCACATTCGATGAGCCGTGTTATGACCTTGTTGCAGACGGATTCAGGATTACGGAATCCGGTGCAAATTACGCGATTGTAACTGCGGGCAGTGGGAAGTTGACGGGCAAGAAGTATGTGCATACCACAAGACAGGTGATCAAGGATATCGCGCCGAAAACGCGGGACCTGATAGACCAGTCGGACAGCGTGGTAAAGGTCGAGGGTGCGACGCTTGTTTCGCTTGCCAACTCAAACGCCGTTGCGGAAAGGCTTGTAAGCTATTACTCATGCAACGAGCGCATTGTAAGCGATGTGCTGGTGCAAAGCGAATCCCCAGGCGATGTGGTGAGCATTGTGCATCCATACGGCGGTACGGTAGAGGGCTGCATTGAATCCTCGGATATTACAATGTCGAAAAAGCTGAAATCAAATGAGAGCGTCCTTGTCGGGTACAAGCCGCAGAACATTGGAGATGTGGAGTATTACGACAAATCGGAGATATTGACCGCCTCGGGTAACTGGACAGTGCCGGACGGCGTTACCAGTGTCCGTGTTGTGCTGATAGGCGGCGGGCAGGGAGGTCAATGCGGCAATAAAGGAGAGAGCAGCACACGGGTTACAGCTTCTTTTTCCAGCGGCCTTGCGACTGCACAGTACAGCGGATACGGCGTTGGCCTCGCTGGTAAAGGTGGCCCAGGAGGAAACGGAGGCCACGGGGGAAAAGTATTCCAAACCAATGTTTCTGTGACTGCAGGACAGGTATTCGCCTTTTCAATTGGACAGGGAGGAGAGGGCGCGGCGTTTTCCGCATCAATGCCGAACGGCGTAGAAGGTGGGGACACGACATTCGGAAATCTTACCTCCGCAAATGGGACTTATTCTGACAGCGGTTTTATAGATACCTTCACAGGGACTACATACGCAGAAAAAGGACAGGGAGGCATTTCGGGAGGAAACGGAACGGGCGGCGCTAACTCATATCCTACCGGTGAAAATGTATTGGAGATCACTATAGGAAATTCGATAGTGGATGAAGATGGAGTAACGTGGCGGGTCGGAAGCACACAAACAGAGGGTGGAGTCATTGCACAAGAGCGCGATACTGCATCTGGAGACGGAAATTTAGATAACGGATATGGTGCCGCAAACGTATCCGCGCAATGTGGCAGCGGTGCGGCGGCTGGAACGAACGGAACAAATGGCACAGCTATGGGAACAGCGTCCGCAAGAAAAAGCGGAAGCACTATTTACGTCAGTGCAACCGGCGTTTCGGCTTTGAATGGCGCAACACCGAGCAAAGTCCCCAAAACGGCATCGATTGGGCGCGGTGGGCGCGGTGGATACGGTGGTGGCGGTGCAAGCGGTCATGGTATGGCGCTTGTAGCAAAACGCACGGGAAGCGCGGTATCAAATGTCAGCGGTTCAGCCAGTGGCGGCGGTACAGCCGATGGAGGCAACGGAGGAAAGGGAGGACGAGGCGGCGACGGCTGCATTATCCTCTATTACTCCCAGCCTAAAGAAAGCAGCTTGGGCGGTGCGTTCAGAGACAAAAACAATAAGCTGTTTTTGGACAAATTCGGCCGTCAACTGGTGGTGTGAGGTGAGAATATGTCATATTACACAAGTAAATACAGCGGCGAAGACATAGACGCGCTGCTGGATAAGATTGCTGCGTCAAACGTATCACTGGCCGCAGCCAATGTCTCGCTGTCCGAAAAGGTGCAGCAGCTTGAAACCCGCATTGCGGCGTTGGAGGGAGAGGTTACAGTGTGAATTATCCTGAAATTACTTTCGATAACTGGACGCTCTCCGCGTCATGTGACGTAATTGCGCGGCAGTATGATAATAACTCCCGCGCCCTCTATGTTGTTGGCGAGCTGCCGGAGGGATACGAGTGGGACATGCTGGTAGCCGTAGAGGACAACCTCAATATCATACGCCTGTCGCCAATGGATGAGGGCATTGGTGCTGTCCTGACAGACGACCAGCTTGCATTCGGCAACGTGGCTTACACCATGCAGCTCAGGGGGACACAAGGGGATGTTGTCCGGCACACGAACAAGATTTATCCATACATACCGGACAGCCTTTCAGGGGATGCACAGTGGCCGACGATCCCATCCGAGTTCTCCGATTATGAAAAGCGGCTGGAAGAACTGAATGACCATCCCCCGATGCCGGGCGACAATGGATTTTGGCTGATCTGGAACACGGACACACATGAATACGAAGAATCCGACGTTCCGCTTCCGAGTGGTACAGGATCGGGAAATGTATCGTCCAAAGAAATCAACGTGATAAAGGTATTAGACCTTGCGGAATATGAGGGACTTCCCGAAAAGGACGCAAGGACACTGTACCTGATCAGGGGGTGAGGGGATGATAAGTGTCGGTGCTGATGCAATATCCCAATTGTTTATAAAAGATATGGGGATAAAAACCGCAGCAATTGGAAACGAAATCATTTATACCCGCCAAGGAGGATACTTTTACCTCGAACTGAATGCGGATGAAAAGGAGAATGAATAAATGGCAAGTTATTTTAACTTAACCCTTGATACCACGGCTCCGTCAGGTCTGACGTTAAGTATTAATGACGGAGCGCTGTACGCAACCAGTACGGCGGTCAAGCTGACGATCGGCTTATCGGATGAAGTGACCACCGGATACCAGATGAAGATTTGGGGCATTGACGGTGTGGATGAAGAAGCGTCGGCAAGCTGGGAAACCTTTGCAAAGACAAAGAGCGTCAACCTGACAAGCGGCGACGGCTTGAAAACCGTACATATCAAGGTGCGCGACGATGTAGGCAATGAAACCGAGGAAGTATCGGACGATATTACGCTGAATACTGCGGTTCCGGTTGTGACGATTACTGGTCCCGACAAAACGAAGATTTCCAAGGTTGAGGGATTCAACAAGTCCAAGATCACCTTTACCTGTGATGTTGACTTCGCGGAATACAAGGTATGCGTTGTTCCGCAGACCAGCTCCACGCAGGATGCGGGTACGGTCATTCCCACGACCGCCGGTTCGATTAACACGAGCGGTTCCGATGGAAGCTATCCTAAGACTACGCCCATCGAAGTCACTATTACCGGCACCGACCTTGAGACTGCATCTTCTGGCGACAGCGTGAAGATCGTCAAGGTGTTTGTTAAAACCGCCGCAGGCATTTGGAGTGTAGCCTGATGGCCGCACCCCATTTGACATTCTCCATTACGGGGGAAAAGATTTCAGCGGTTTCGGGATTCGACAAGGTAATTGTGGCTTTTCAGTCGGATATATCTTATCAAGCTTTTGAGTGCCGCGCTACGAAAGTAGACGAAGATTGGGGCAGAGGGAAAGGGGCGCTGATCGCGTCTTTTTCCCAGACCCCAGCTAATACACAGCGGCAATTTGATGTTTACGACGATTTCCTGCTGAAAGGCGATGGGGAATACCGGATTTCGCTTTATGCCCAAGGCGAGGACGGAAGCTGGAACGATAATTACTATTACATCCCGCAGGACAGTTCAATGTATATCTGCGCGGATGGGAAACCGTATCTTTGCATGAGGGAGTGATAACATGCCAACGACCGAAGGATATAACGGGACATTTACAGGACCACAGATCGATGAAGCGATTGCCAAAACAAAAAATGCAATAACCGCATCAAATGGCGGTGAGCTTGACATAGCGGAAAGCCTTGGGGATGGCCCCTATGTGATTGAGTTTACCGAAGAAACCTCGTCCGGCGGCTCGGGCGGCATGACGGAGGAGGAATCGGACGCAAGGTATCTCAAGCTCGCGGGCGGTACGCTGACGGGCGCGGTCGATATGGGCGGCAACGCTGTGACCAATCTGCCCGCGCCGGTAAATGACGGCGACGCGGCGAGAAAGGCTGATGTGGAAGCGGGAAAGCCTAAGGCGGCGCTTGTTTCCCTTCCGGCAGCAGGTTGGAGTGGAAGCGCGGCTCCATATACACAAAACGTAACGGTTTCCGGCATATCGGCAAATGAAAGTGCGCAGTTGATTCTTCCAATGCCCGCCGCAGCGAGTATGGCTGCATATAACGCGGCGGGTATTCAATGCACAGGACAGGCGGAGAATACGCTGACATTCCAGTGTCAGACCAAGCCTTCGGCGGCAATCAGTGTTTATGTAACCGTACAGGAGGTAAGAGCGTGATCCATAATCCGATCATAGTGGGCGAATCGACCAAAGGGCTGATGAAGTTTACGGCGCGGGTGAGCTATACCGGATCGGCGCTGAATAAGAACACTCTGGATATTTCGGCAAGCGGGAGCGAACTGCTTCTTTTAACTGACAAGGACGGCCGCACACAAATTGTTAATCCGTTTTATATGAATGATGTTCCATACGTTTTTGTGACAGCAGCAAGCGCCAGGTATAAGATAACATATTGCAATACATGGGTTCAAATAAGTACAGGCATGCTCAATTTTGCCCTAACCAAAATCCAACTGGGCACGCTGGAAACACTCTAACCAAAGATTATCAACAAACCGAAAAAGGAGGGGATAACTTGGCAATCAAAGTAAACGGCCTGCTGGTCGCCGGACTTGGCAAAAGCGCGTATGAGCAGGCGCAGGAGGGCGGCTATACCGGAACGGAGGAAGAGTTCATTTCCGCGCTGGCAAATATCGGCAGCAATCCGACAGCAGAGGGTTTGCCGGTGAATGACGTTCGCACCGGCACCGTGCGGGATGGCCAGAGTATCGCGGCGGGGGATGTGGTGAATGTTCAGGACGGGGAAATCTACCGCGACGTTGTGGCGCAGAAGAATGTGGAGAATGTGATAAAATCCGGAGTAGCGACAACCGGAACAGCGTTATGCAAATTGTCGTTACAACATAGCGTTCTACTAATAATAGCAGGTAACATTACTGTATTTTTAATTGATAACGTTACAGGGAAAAGCTTGTTTAATAGCGTTGTATATCAACAGTCCTCATCTTCTGTATCCCTCGCTCGGCTGGATGATTCGCATTTTGTGGTGCAGGCGCTAACACAAACGACCTTGTTTGCTAAAATAGGCACAGTAAATGGAACATCAATTTCGCTTGGAGAACAAACCAATATAATCTCTGCGGTTACTGGAAGCGCGCCGGTTGTTGCATTGGAGGCGGATCGCATAATGTCGATTTTTACATCCAGCAGCAAGTTGGGCATCGGAATATCGCTGGTGAACGGAACTACAATCACACAAAAACAGACTTATTATCTTCCTGGTAATGTTAACGCTGCCCACATCTCCGCAACCCGCATCCCCGACGATGACAGCGGAAACAAGCGCGTGTGTATCTGCTTTGCCGATGCTGGCGACGGCAACAAGGGCAAGTCGGTGATTGCGACGATTGACAGCGCGAATGCGGTGACATTTGGGGAGGTGGTGACGTTCTCTGACGGCACCATTTATGCAACAAGCTGTGCGGCAGATAAAACAGGCAATATTCTTGTTGGGTATATCCGTAATCAAGATACAGCAAGCAAAATTACAATATTCGTTGTACTCAACGCAGAACTAAACCCGATAAGCAACGAGTCAAATAACAATACGGGTAATGTAGTTTCAGTGCAGGCGATCGTTTATGATGATGATAAATTTGCCTGTGTAATAGATAACTATGCGAAATTGTTTGAATTTTCTGACGGAGTTTTAGGCCTTGTTACGGCATACAGCTATAATGCAAATAATCCAGATTGTTTGAGTGCTGCTGCTATCGAAAAGTCAAAAATACTTATTGCATTTGCAAACAGGTCTAATTCCTCCTACGGCACCACAACCATCCTTGAAATCTCCGGTAACCAGATCGCAGGCTCGTTCCTGAACAACTCCAAAGACGCAATAGCCCTTGAATCCGGCGAAGGTGGCAACACCATCAAACTCGGCTTTGGCGGGTACTGCGCATGTGAGGGCATAACCGCAGGACAGACGATCGATTCAGAGGGCATAACGGCGTATAGCCCGCTGGATGGGTGGCTGGAAATCAAAGACCCGTGGGCGAGAGGGTATGTTACGGGAGAGTACAGGCTTTGGGTAGAGGTGAATGCGAACAGATGGACGATAGAAAACAGAGAGCAGTTTGCAGAAAAGTTGTTGAAAATGGTGGATGAAAATACATTTCAAAAGGTGCATTTCAGTGAAGATCTGGAAGAGCCGCACTGTATTATTTTCCGGGTATATCTCATGCCGTATCATTCGAACTGGGCATTTGAGGTGTACTGCCGCAAGCAGAAAAAGGACACGCATCGTTGGGAGATACGTGTCCGCGAGAATCATTTATAATGTTTCAGAATCTAAAATGATCGTAAATGGTCCGTCATTAACAAGTGCAACCTTCATATCTGCACCAAATTCGCCGGTTTTCACGCAGGAAACAGACTGGCGGCATTTTGTGATGATATATTCATAGAGGGCATTGGCTTTATCAGGAGCACCTGCTTCGATAAAGCTTGGACGGTTGCCCTTTTTGCAGTTGGCATACAGTGTGAACTGAGAAACCAGAAGAAGGCTCCCGTTTACATCTGCAAGAGAAAGGTTGGTCTTTCCGTTTTCATCTTCGAAAATGCGCAGTCCGATCATTTTTTTGATCAGTTTGTCAGCAGTTTCCTGTGTGTCTGAATCAGAAACTCCGATCAATACCAGAAATCCTTTCTGGATTTTTCCGATGGTCTGATCTTCGACAGTTACGGAAGCTTCTGATACTCTCTGGATAATAAATCTCATCTGTAGAATCTCCTGTCTGTTTTATTTGATAATCCGGATCTCTCCGATTTTGTGGATTTCCTTTTTGGGCGCGTCTGCCGGATATCCCAGAGCAGCCATTCCGTATACGACATGATCCGAAGGAATTTCAAACTCATCAAGCAGAGCACGGACTTCAGGATCATCACAGAGTGTGCGGAGCTGATTGATCCAGACAGAACCGATTCCGAAGGAATGTGCAGCCAGA
>ERZ773260.1562-NODE-1562-length-29116-cov-11.574447_pt1 | contig 29116 bp, 25 predicted proteins | sample MGYA00511387_ERZ773260 | MGnify/ENA primary metagenome ERZ773260 (study PRJEB29015, sample SAMEA2737745) | human gut metagenome | biome: human gut; feature: human-associated habitat; material: faeces | place: China | collected 2012 ... | reverse complement strand
ATTTTTTCAAATAAATTTCTATATTAAAAAGTGACATTTTCATAAGTTATTGACAGGCTTCTTCTCTATTTTCTTGCTTTTGTTCCTGCTCCATCACGTTTCGCCGTTTTCAATCGATTTAAGGAGACCTCTTTTTCATTATATAGAATCTTTGTTTCCGTTCCTTCTTCAAAAAGATATACCTTTTCCAGTTCATCTTTTTTCTGAAGACGGATACCTCTGACACCGACTGCAGCTTTTTTCTTTATAGGAACTTCCGTGGCCGGGAATCTCAAAAAGTACCCGTTCTTTGTCTGAAGAACGACATGCTTATTTTCATTAACAACCCGAACATCGACCAGAGAATCTTCTTCCTGAAGTTTTGTAGCCAGAATTGTTCGTTTTGCCACCTGAAATTCACTTCCGCTGACTTTTTTTACCATTCCCTGCGCCGTTGAAAACAAAAGCATGGCAAATCTCATCTGCTCGGAATCGTATACCGAGACAATCTGTTCATCAGAACTGGAGTAATTGCTGACATTGTCGATCGGAACTCCTTTATCCCTGAATTTTCCATAAGGAAGATCAATTACTTTCACCTGGTGCATTTTCCCGCTATTGGTAAAAATACATATTTTCCCCGTGTTCATACAATGGACAATATACTTATTCTCACTATCCGCCGCTTCCTTATTTCTTTCGTAAACGGCAACGTCTACTATTCTTGCATATCCGAACCGATCCATCAAAAATACGACTTCCTGTTCTTCGATCTTCTTCTCTTCAAAAACGGCTTCTTCAGCATTTTCAATGACTGTACGGCGCGCTTTTGCATATTCTTCTTTAAACGATTCAAGTTCTTCCACAATAACTTGCGCCATAGAATCATAATTATTGAGAATATCTTCATAACGCGCAATATTCTTCACCGTCTGTTCATGTTCCGCGATCAAAGCCTGTACTTCCAGACCGATGAGGCGATATAAGCGCATCTCGAGGATGGCAGCAGCCTGACGTTCTGTAAAGCGTAAAAGCACCGCCATCTTTTTGGAAATAGAAGATTTAAACTTAATATTATCTGTTACGCCATTTACAAGACATGCTTTTGCATCTTTTACAGATTTACTGCCTCGAAGGATTTCAATAATAAGATCGATCACATCACATGCTTTGATCAACCCCTCCTGCACCTCACTTTTTTCCTGTTCTTTTGCAAGAAGTGTTTTGTATTTTCTCGTCGCCAGTTCAAATCGAAAATCTACATGATGCTCAATGATCTTCTTAAGTCCGAGTGTTTCCGGTCTTCCGTCTGCAACTGCAAGCATATTCACGCCGAATGTGTCTTCAAGGCGCGTCTTTTTATAAAGCATATTTTTTAGATTTTCTACATCTGCGCCTTTTTTTAATTCCAACACAATCCGAATTCCTTCTTTGGAAGATTGGTTTGAAATATCTGTGATATCTGTTGTTTTCTTTGTCTCTACCAGACCGGCTACATCATTTAAAAACTTCCCTATTCCCGCTCCGATCATCGTGTATGGGATCTCACTGATCACAAGCTGCTTTTTGCCGCCTTTTAATTCTTCTGTCTCTACTTTTCCCCGGACTTTGATCTTTCCCTGTCCCGTTTCATATATATTGATCAGATCATCTTTATTAACAACAATTCCGCCTGTCGGAAAATCAGGCCCTTTTATGTATTTCATCAGTTGTTTTGTAGTGATCGAATCGTTTTTAATATATGCCTTTACCGCATCGATCACTTCTCCGAGATTATGAGGCGGTATACTTGTCGCCATACCTACCGCAATTCCTTCCGCTCCGTTTACGAGGAGGTTTGGCACACGCATCGGAAGTACAAGCGGTTCTTTTTCTGTTTCGTCAAAATTCGATCCGAAATCTACCACATCTTTATCTAGATCTGCAAGGCAGACTTCCTGCGTGAATTTCGTCAGTCTTGCCTCAGTATAACGCATTGCCGCAGCGCCGTCACCTTCTATCGAACCGAAGTTTCCGTGACCGTCTACAAGTACCATTCCTTTTTTAAACTCCTGAGCCATAACAACAAGAGATTCGTAGATCGAACTGTCGCCGTGAGGATGATATTTACCCATCGTATCTCCGACAATACGCGCGCATTTTCTGTACGGCTTATCATAGCGGATTCCCAGTTCGTACATATCATAAAGCGTACGGCGCTGAACCGGCTTCAGTCCGTCTCTTACATCCGGAAGTGCCCTGGAAATAATTACGCTCATCGCATAATCAATATATGATTTTTTCATAAGATCCGAATATTCCGTTCTTATGATCTGTGATTCACTGTTCATTTCTCGTCTCCTTCATTTCATTTTGCTCATATGACACAAAGCAAATCCATTTTCTGACACAAATCACGTCGACTCTGTTTCGTCATACAGATTATATATCAAGTTCCGCCTCTGTCGCATTTTCATAGATGAATGCCCGCCGCGGAGGCACTTCCGTTCCCATAAGCATCTCAGTCACACCGGAAGCCATTCTCGCATCTTCAATCTCAACAAGCTTTAAAAGACGTCTTTTAGGATCAAGTGTTGTTTCCCACAACTGTTCTGCATCCATCTCTCCAAGCCCTTTATACCTCTGAAGAGTAAACGGTCCTTTGTGTGTCCTTCGATATTTTTCAAGCGCCTTATCATCGTAAAGATATTCCTCTTCTCCGCTTTTCGGCATTGCCTTATAAAGCGGCGGCATTGCAATATACACGTGCCCCTCATAAATCAGTTCCGGCATAAACCGATAGAACAGCGTCAGCAAAAGTGTTGAAATATGAGCTCCGTCTACATCTGCATCTGCCATAATTATGATCTTATCGTATCGAAGCTTTGTAATATCGAAGTCATTGCCGTATCCTTCGGAAAATCCACATCCGAACGCATTGATCATCGTTTTTATTTCTGCATTCGCAAGGACTTTATCAATACTTGCTTTCTCCACGTTTAATATTTTCCCGCGAATAGGAAGAATCGCCTGAAAGTTTCTGTTTCTGGCCGTTTTTGCCGAACCTCCCGCCGAATCTCCCTCAACAATAAATATCTCGCACTTTTTCGGATCTCTGCTCTCGCAGTTTGCGAGTTTTCCGTTACTGTCAAACGAATATTTTTGCTTCGTCAAAAGATTCGTTTTCGCCTTTTCTTCTGTCTTACGGATTTTCGCCGCCTTTTCCGCACTTGACAATACCGTTTTTAAAACGTCCAGGTTACGGTCAAAATAAAGAACAATTTCATCTCCCGCAACTTTACCGACCGCTTTTGCCGCGTCGGGATTGTCCAGTTTTGTCTTTGTCTGCCCTTCAAATCTAGGATCCGGATGTTTGATCGAAATAATCGCTGTCATCCCGTTTCGGATATCAGCTCCCGTAAAGTTCGTATCCTTCTCTTTTAAAATACCGATTTCTCTTGCATACTGATTCATAACCGTCGTAAATGTCGTTTTAAATCCGGTTAAATGCGTTCCGCCCTCGGCATTGTAAATATTGTTGCAGAAACCGAGCACATTCTCATGAAATTCATTAACATACTGAAATGCCGCCTCCACTTCAATACCGTCTGCTTCCCCTTTAAAATAAACAGGCTCATGAAGCGCCTCTTTTTTCTTATTCAGATCTCTGATAAACCCGATGATTCCCTCCGGTTCATGATATTCGATATGCTCGGTCTGATCTCCTCTTTTATCTTCGAATATTATCGTCAGTTCCGGGTTAAGATATGCTGTTTCATGCAGCCTGCTTTTTACTTCCTCCGCCCGGAACTTCGTCTTTTCAAAAATCGTATCATCAGGCAGAAAATTAATTGTTGTTCCTGTCTTTTTTGTCTTTCCGATCTTAGGAAGAAGTCCGTTTTCCAGTTCAATGACAGGAACTCCGCGCTCATATCTGTCATGGTATACCGCCCCATCACGGCTGATCTTAACATCCATATATGTAGAAAGTGCATTTACAACAGAAGAACCGACGCCATGAAGACCTCCGCTTGTCTTATACGCCGAATCGTCAAATTTTCCCCCTGCATGAAGTGTGGTAAACACAAGCCTTGCCGCAGAAATTCCTTTTTGATGCATATCAACCGGAATTCCCCTCCCGTTATCGGTTACTGTTGCCGTTCCGTCTTTTTCTAAAACAACACGGATTTCCGTACAAAATCCTGCCAGATGTTCATCCACGGAATTGTCCACAATTTCATAAATAAGATGATTCAGACCTTTTGTCGATACACTTCCGATATACATTCCCGGGCGTTTTCGTACCGCCTCTAATCCTTCCAATACAGAAATACTCCCTGCATCATATGTATTATTTCCAGCCATTTACCTTCTCCTTTACCGGATCATTCCTTCTATTTTTCTCGACTTCTTTTCTTATGCCGCACTAATTTTGTTTCACGCTATAACGAGATTGTACCCTCAGATGCCGGATGTTGTTCCTTTCATCTGAGGGTATTATTTTCTATGATACCACCCGTTTTCGATCTTGTAAATAGAATCCTTGTCATTCCAGTATAACTTCACACAGCGTATCTGCCACGACCTCCATCGCATTTTTCATTTCTTCTACAGTATTTGTCTGCGCACCGGCTTCAATCAACAGAGACTTCGGCAGCAGATGCAGATTATATCTATATGCCCGCAGATAAATATGTCTTGCAAACCCGGGATACATTCGTTCTGACGCAAGCTGCATCTGAAGAGAAAACGCCAGATTATCCTGTATGTACGGATTATAAAGATAATCGATATCTCCGTTTGTGCGAGATCGGCTCAATCCATTAAAATACATGATCTTTGCAGTCGGCTTTCCGTTTACTTCTGTGACTAAGTGCGTTCCCTCGGCAACGCCATCCCTATGAAGGTCGATTGCCACCTCGATCGTTGGGTTTGCCTCCAGAATCGGTCTGACAGACGCTTCTGCGTTTTCATATGCATTACTCCTGTCGAGCTGTCCGTTAATAATATCATATACCCCTGTGTCATGGATTGTTTTGATTCCCCGCTTATTTAAAAGCTCTGTCAGATATTCCCCTATTCCGATAATACTTGTGGCAGGATCTCCCGGAATTGAATCGACAAATTCCTCCTGTGAATGAGTATGAAATATCAATACTTTCGGACCATCTTCCTTTTTATTGATCTTCATACTCCTCCCAAGAAGGTCATCTGCATTCAACTGTTCAGGACCAATCATCGTAGAGCTGTCTACCGTATAAAAATTACTAAGCAAATAATCAAAATCTCTTAACCTCTCAATAGACATATCGACAGAAGAAAGTGACGTTTCTCCCGACGGCTGCACATTTTGCGCCGTTTCAGGAGACTCTTTACTAATAAGATTTCCGTTTTCATCGATACAGTTCTCATCGTTTGCCTGCGCCTCTAAAATTTGAGCAACAGTTTCTTGATCTTCTGCCGTAAATCCCTCTCTCCTATGCTCCATCGCATACCCTGCTGTCGGAAGAAACAGATAAGATTGTTCTATAAAAAACTCGTGAACTGTTTTTTGCGGGCTTCTGTTCAAATATGCAAGCCGCGGCATGTACATCTCTTCCGCACCCGAAAAAATATGAGTTTGGAAACCATACATTCGAGCCGACCACATTCCTTCCGAAATCAAACAAATCATTGCCAGAAAGAAAAACAGAAACCGGATCATCCGCTTCTTCCGTTCTCGTTCTTTTTCTAATATCCGAAATCGATCCGCCATCAGACATCGTCCTTTCTATTACTTCTGACAGTGTATGCTTTGTTCTTTTCTCTTATGCTTCCGATCTGCCTGAACCGGCCGAAAAAAGCATATTGATCGCTTCCGATAAAGTATGACTGATATGATGAACCATTTCATCAACATCTTTAGGCGTGACAAACATTCCGTTTAAATGAGGAGAGATCAGCTCTTTTACAAATTCATATTTTTCTCCGGCGTTATAGGAACGCAGCACTTCCCCGACTCCTTTTAAAGAATCCGAAGATTCAAGAGCCCTTATAAAGTTTTCCATTGTATCATTTACAATCGTTGCTGCGTCTACAACTGTCGGCACACCGATTCCGATAACAGGTACTCCTAATGTTTCCATTGTCATCCCGTTTCTGTGATTCCCCACTCCACTTCCGGGATGAATCCCGGTATCTGCGATCTGAATCGTCCGGTTCAATCGCTTACTGTTTCTTGCTGCCAATGCATCAACTGCAATAATAACATCAGGATTCGTTTCCGATACAATCCCACGCACGATCTCCGCACTTTCCATTCCCGTTTGCCCCATCACTCCCGGCACGACAGCGCTGATCATCGGCGCGTCGTCGACTCCTATTGCATATTTTCCATATTCTTTTACAATATGCCGCGTCACGGATAAATGATCTGCCACGCAAGGTCCCAGTGAATCCGGAGTAACTTCTCTATTCCCCAGCCCTACTACAAGAATAGATAGATCTTTATCTTTTACTTCAAATTTTCGGATCAGTTCCTTTATAAAAGAACATACCTTTTCGGCAATCACGGTCTGACTTTTTTCATCAGGCATTGCCAAATTAGGAGTTTCTATCGTCAAATAAGTTCCTACAGGTTTTCCCATTGCCTTTGCTCCGTTTTCTGTTTTGATCTCCACTCTTGTAACACGAAGTTCTGATGCTTCATCATAATCTTCTTCAAGAACTACCCCTGATATTTCTACATGATCTGATTCAAACCTTTCTTTTTCTTCAAGCGCAAGATCTGTCCGCACACTATAATTTTTTATCATATCTCATCCTCGCTTTTTATGTTCTTATTATAGTATTCCTGCTGTTTTTATATTCAAACCGTCTTTTTAATGCAGATACTGTGTTTTTTTATTCCGGTTTTCCAAATAATGCAGTTTTTCTCTATATATGTTCCATAATTCCCAATATTTATTAAAATATGTATTGACAACCCTTTAGAGTTGGCATAAAATAAATGAGTATGTTTCAGCAGAACGTCCGTGTCCGAGTCTGCGGAAACTCAAATTACATTTGAAATCATAGATATATTTGGAGGTGTACGCATTGGCTAACATTAAGTCTGCTAAGAAAAGAATTTTAGTAAACGAGACAAAAGCTGCAAGAAACAAAGCAATTAAGTCTAAAGTAAAAACTGCTGTAAAGAAAGTGGAAGCTGCAGTTGCCGCTAAAGACGCTGAAACTGCTAAGACTGCTCTTCGCGCAGCGATCGTCGAGATTTCCAAAGCTGGAACAAAAGGTGTTTATCACAAAAAAACTGTTTCCAGAAAGATTTCTCGTCTTTCCAAAGCTGTAAGCAGCATTGCTTAATCTTATTAATAGAATTGATAAAAATAGAAAAGACATTTGCTCCCGTCAGGCAGATGTCTTTTTTTGTACATAATCTTATCATCATAAACAAAAAGACATTTTCATACAAAAAGACGCTTCGCGTAATGCAAGGCGTCTTTTTGTAATTATATCCTATTAGTTATTGATCAGTTTATCTTCATCGCTCCAACTGTAAAGTTTTCTGATCTCTTCTCCTACTTTCTCTGCCGGATGCTCTGACGCAAGTTTTCTCATTGCGCGGAAATGTGCCTGACCTCCGGCTTCGGACATATCCAGAAGAAAGTCTTTTGCAAACGTACCATCCTGAATATCTGTCAAAATCTGCTTCATCGCTTTCTTCGTATCATCTGTAATGATCTTCGGTCCTGTTATGTAATCACCATATTCGGCAGTATTGGAAATCGAATATCTCATTCCTGCAAAACCGGACTGATAGATCAAATCAACAATAAGCTTCATCTCATGAATACACTCAAAATATGCATTTCTCGGATCGTATCCCGCTTCTACAAGTGTCTCAAAGCCTGCCTGCATAAGAGCGCACACACCGCCGCAAAGAACCGCCTGTTCGCCGAAAAGGTCTGTCTCTGTCTCTGTACGGAATGTAGTCTCGAGGATACCGGCTCTTGCTCCTCCGATCGCAAGACCATATGCGAGAGCTTTATCAAGAGCTTTTCCTGTATAATCCTGCTCTACAGCTACAAGGCAAGGAGTTCCTTTTCCAACCTGATACTCGCTTCTTACAGTATGTCCCGGAGCTTTCGGAGCGATCATTGTCACATCTACGTTCGCCGGCGGAACGATTTGTCCGAAATGAATGTTAAAGCCGTGTGCAAACATCAGCATATTACCTTCTTCAAGATTCGGCTCAATATCGTTTTTATATAAAGCAGCCTGTTTCTCATCATTAATCAGGATCATAATAATATCTGCTTTTTTTGCCGCTTCTGCCGCTGTATATACTTCAAATCCCTGCGCTTCTGCTTTTGCCCATGATCTGCTTCCTTCATAAAGTCCGATCACGACATTGCATCCTGATTCTTTCAGATTCAGTGCATGAGCATGTCCCTGACTTCCATAACCGATGATCGCGATTGTTTTTCCCTCAAGAAGTGAGAGATTACAATCTTCCTGATAATAAATTTTTGCTGCCATTTTGCATTCCTCCTAAATGATAATTAAAAATATGCTACATCCTTACTTCCTCTGGAAAGACCTGTAATACCTGTTCTTGCAAGTTCCAGTATCTCATATCCTCGAAGAAGATTCAGAAAAGCTTCCAGTTTACTCTGAGTTCCGGTGAGTTCGATGATCAGCGAGTCCTCTTCGACATCAACTATCTTCGCTCTGAAAATATCTGCCACTGAAATAATCTCGCCCCTTTGGGATGCGTTTGCCCGCAGTTTTACCATGATCAGTTCGCGGTATACTGACTCTCCGTCTTTCAAAACTTTTATATCAACGACATCTTCCAGCTTCCTTACCTGTTTTTCTATCTGGGATAAAATCAGCTCATCCCCCGATGCAACTACTGTAATCCTCGTAAACCTCGTATCGGTCGTCGCACCTGCCGTGATGCTGTCTATACTGTATCCGCGTCTGCTGAATAACCCTGCAATACGGCTCAACACTCCCGGATTATTGTCTACAAGCAATGAAAATACCTGACTTCTCATGTGTTCCTCTCCTTCTTCTCTAAAAAAACAGAGTGCGTTCTGTTTTTATATTTTATAATATTACCAACTCAGCTATTCTTTGTCAAGATGTTGTGCTAAAATTTTTACATATTTGATGACCGTTCAGTCAGTCTAAAATCAAGAATGAAATCAAAAGTTATACGCAGCCGATCTTTTCTGCAATCTCGTTTAAATAAACCCATCTTTCTGTTTTTTCGTCAAGCTGTGCCTGTACTTTCTCCTGTTCCTCAAATAACTCTTTTAGTTTAACAGAATTGGTCGCATTCGCATTGATCTGCATTTTAATTTTTTCTATTCTTTCTTCAAGCGCTGCGATATCGTCATCAATCGTCTCAAATTCTCTTTGTTCTTTATAAGAAAATTTAACCTTCTGCGGCGCATTTTGTTTCCAGCTTTTCGGATTACTTTCCGCAGGATCTTTCGGAAGATTTCCGCGCGAATTTTCGGTTTTGTCTGTAAACTGCGTTGATGCAGATTCTCTTTTCTTTACATTCAAATAATCGGTATATCCTCCTTCAAACTGACGGATATGCCCCTTCCCATCTAACTCGAAAATGCGATCCACAATGTTATCTAAAAAATAGCGGTCATGCGATACGGTGATCACGATTCCCGAAAAAGAGTTTAAATAATCTTCCAAAATCGTAAGTGTGGGAATATCAAGATTATTTCCCGCCTCGTCAAACAAAAGAACATTTGCATTTTCGGCAAGTACGCCAAGAAGATGCAGCCTTCTCTTCTCTCCGCCCGAAAGTTTACCTATCGGAGCATACTGCATATCAGGAGTAAACAAAAAACGCTCCAACAACGCTGACGCACTGATTTTTCCTTCTCGTGTCGTAATATATTCTGCAATATCTTTCACATAATCGATCACTCTTTGAAAAGGATCCATCTCTTGTTCTTCCTGTGCAAAATATCCGATCTTGATCGTTTCTCCGATCTCAATGTTTCCACTGTCCGGAATCACCTGTCCCGCGATCATTTTCATAAGAGTTGATTTTCCGCATCCATTTGGTCCTATGATTCCAAGTCTTTGATTTTTTAACACAATATAACTGAAATCATCCAGTATCACTTTTTCTCCGTATTTTTTACTCACATGATGAAGTTCGATCGTCTTTTTCCCCATTCTGGTTTCTACCGAATCAAGTTCTACTGTTTGATCTTTTATCGGAGTATTTCCGTTTTTCAGTTGTTCAAGACGCTCCAGTCTCGCTCTTTGTTTCGTTGTTCTGGCACGACACCCGCGTTTCGCCCATTCAAGTTCCATTCTCAAAACACTCTGTCTCTTTCGTTCAGATGCTGATTCCATCTCTTCTCTTTGCGCCTTCAGTTCAAGAAACCCTGAGTAGTCAGAGTCGTATCCATACATTTTTCCATGACTGATCTCCAAAATACGATTTGTAACTCTGTCAAGAAAATACCGGTCGTGAGTTACCATAATAACGGTTCCTTTATAGGACCGAAGATATTCTTCCAGCCATCGGATCATCGCTTCATCCAAATGGTTCGTAGGCTCATCCAGCAAAAGTACGTCAAAATCATCTGACAGTATTTTTGCAAGCACAACCCGTTTTTTCTGTCCTCCTGATAAATGCTCGATTTTCTGATCAAACCGGGTGATATTTAATTCCGTCAGATTACTTTCTACTTTCCAATTCTCTTCCCCTTTTTTTAATGCATATGACCGAATCGTACTGTCTTCTGAAAAAACCGGATTTTGCGGCACATAGGCAAGCTTCAGTCCATTTTGTTTTATAATCTGTCCTTTATCCGGTGTTTCTTCTCCTGCTATTATTTTAAGAAGCGTTGATTTTCCGGTACCGTTGATCCCTACGATCCCGATTTTATCTCCTTTTTGAATTCCGAATGACGCATCGTCAAATATTATTTTCTCACCGTATATTTTATAGAGATGTTCCACATTTATAATATTCATAAAAAACTCCTTGCAAACCATTTTCTCTCATTCATTTTGAGATGTCTGCAAGGAGTTGTCAAGTAGATTTTACCTATGCTTTTTTATTATTTTTATGATTATCTATTGTTTCTCTTTTATTCGTTTTCAATCTTTACATTCCGGCAAACCGTCGATTTATACCGAATTTTATTTACCAAAACAATAATAAGACTGACAATGAGCAAAAAGTAGAAATTAATTCCTCTGCTTACAAGCATGGACGGTATAAGATATGTACCGGTAAATACATGGGCAAACACAGTTTGATACATCAGCTCTGTAATTCCCTGCGCTCCCGGAAGCGGAAGCATATCTACCGCTATATAGACTGCGGCTTGAAGAAGGATAACTTTCATCATTCCGGTTCCGTGCAGCCCGAATCCAAGGTATACCATATATGTCAAAAGAAATACGCTACATCTTTGTAAAAATGTAACAAGCACAATAAACAAAAGCTTTCCTTTATGTGTCCTAAGCCATGAAACTGCGTTTTGATAACTTCCGATAAACTCGTGAATTTTTTCAGGACGCTTTTCAGAAGGTTTCAAAATGCTCATTTTAACAAACAGCTTTTCAAAAAAAAGCGCACATCGCAGCATAATATTCGGCATCAACATAATTCCCGCTATGACCACAACTAAAATTACATTTAATAAAAGTCCGAAAAGATAGAGAGGGAAAAATTTCCCTAACTCCGAATAGAGAGGCCGGTACCAAAATAATAAAATCGCCGCTCCTAAAATTACAAGTACAAATTTATAAACAACAGCAACTGTCATAAGCACAACCGTACTGTCCGATCCTCTGTTCCCGTCTTTGCTCATATAATAGAGCTGCACAGGCTGTCCTCCTGTTGCAGACGGCGTAATGCCAGAATAGAAAAATCCGATAAAAGAGTATTGGATACAACGAATCAAAGAACTTCCTTCTTTTCTTCGGTTTGCTTTCATTGCCTGAAGCAGATACCAGATCATATATCCTTCTGCGCATACAAAAAAGATAGCAAGAGCAGCCGCCGGAACCAAGTATCCTACTGACATTTTTGAAACGGCATTTGCAATTTCACCAAGATTTTTCCCACTGAAAAGTGTATAAAACGTCAAAAACATTACAAGTAAGAAAATCGTTACTTCAAGAATTCGTTTCTTAACGCTCATACCTTCTCCTCCGTCCTTTTCTTTCTTCTTCCCGGACATTATGTACATGCGCCATTGTTATATAATTTCCCGCAGCAGATAGATATGCCGGGCGGGATATCGGCGGAAAAGTAAGTGTTCCATACTCCGGATATGTCTTTTTCTCTCTTTCGGTAAGTTCTCTCAAACTACCTTCAAAAATTTTCTGTTTCCCCTTATATTCATAAAAATCCTTTGGCGTAACAAGCGAAAAATGCTTGTTCCATGTACAGACGCCTGCCTTTTCAAGCAACTCGGCAGCATAGGAAGAACATGTGTAATGATTTTTTTGATAAAACGGTTTTCCGAAAAGTAAAAACGGAAGTCCGAGAATTGTATAATGATAGCGATATCTGTTCTTCATCGCCTCATGAAGCTCCTCTTTAATAAACTGCTTTTGTTCTTGAGTGCATGGAATTGAGCAGATCATATAATCCGCTCCCGGAAATGCCCGCAAAATTTTTCTTTTCTCTTCTTTTTCAAATCCTGCAATCAGAGGAATCGACGGATGTCTCCTTCCGATACTGTATGCTTCATCCAGATTCTCATCAAGCCCGATTGCCACATGAATATATTTTTGTTTAATTACTCTTCGAATAATCGAAGCAAAAATTCCCGGTGTATCTACAAATGCTATGTATATTTCTGTCATATTAGTTCATCCTTTCCCCCTGTAATGTAAATCTTCCGGATTAACAATACATTTTTCCTTTTGTCTTTTTTACCGATCATCGTTCTTTATTGAAAGCGATATACTTTTTTTGCAAGACGATATCCCCCGATTGTCAAGCTTGTGCCGATCTTTCCGGGTAAATATGTAAAACCGCTCAAAGTACGAAAGCGAAGCCGATAGTAAAGAGCTTCATTATACTCTTTTACATGATTCCACATATCTTTTCGCTTTTTATAGGAATCGGCTGTATCGATAAGGAGCAGATGGATAGATGAAATTGTAAGCATAATTGAAATATTTCGCACCATGTATGCTTCTAATTTCGGATGGATTTTCTTTACTTCCGCCAGATCAACGCTGCGGGTTACAAGATCTGTTACCAAGATCTGCTGATCGATCCTTTTCATAAGCACCTTTTCATTTACAGATTGATCATCTCTGCCCAGGTAATAATGATACAGATCGATGTCCATATAATAAATAGTCTCGGCGTACGGAAGCGGCTTATATGAAAACAGATTATCTACATAAAATGTATGCTCCGGCAGTTTCACTTCAGATTCTCTGAGCACTTTCGTCTGAAACATGAGCGAGTGCATGATCAAATATTGGGACGGATAAAACTTTCCGATTTCATCCCATGTGCACTGTTTTTCAATCGGAAATACATTTTTGTAATCCATTGATTTTTTTATTCCTTCATCAAGGTGATCGTATACATAATTACATACGATCAGATCCGGACGCTCGCCTGTAAACGCTTTTAGCTTGACAAGAAGTTTCTGATATGATTCTTTATCAAACCAGTCATCCGAATCTACGACTTTATAATAAATACCGTTTGCCAACTCGAGTCCTTTATTCACACCGGAACCATGTCCCCCGTTTTCCTTATGCACAACACGTACAATATCCGGGTATTCAATCTCATATTCATCGGCAATCTGTGCAGTACGATCAGAAGAACCGTCATCGATCAGAATAATTTCTACATCTTTCCCTCCGATAAGAAGAGAATCCACACATCTTCTCATATAATTTTCAGAATTATAACACGGAACTGCAAACGTAATGTATTTCATATAACTTTTCCTCCTCAGTGTGTTCCATATGCTCCTAACGGGCTGAAACACAGCGTTTTTTCATCTCTCATTTCTTAATGCTATTATTTACAGCCTAAATAATACTTGACCCTTCTTAAGATAACATCGAGGTATTTCTTAAGATTTGGGAAAGATTTTTAAAACAATATGAAAATATAGAAGAAATCATTCCAATCGGCATAATGATCAAAACAATAAATAAGATCATCAGCCATCCGATCAGCCGTCCGACAATTCTGCTCACAGACAATTTCATCTCATTTTACCTCCTAAATATCTGTATGTATTTATTGTAGAAAAAAGAAAAATTTTTTCCACATGGATTGTCTTACATTTCCAAGCATGCATCTTACACTTTCGTAAGGCGCATAAAGAACAATGAAAAATTTCTTAAATTCTCTTTTATCACTTGTATCTCTTTTGGAAAAGTTATAACATAAGGAAATAATTTTATATCAGCTTATCCAAAAAAGGAGTTTTATTTTATGAGAAAAAATCCTGAATTTGAAGAGTTATTTGATGATGATTTTGAAGTGACATATGAGGAATACGTTCCAAATGAATATAGGTCAAGTAACGACATCTATAACGACTATGATGATGATGACGATTATTATGATGACGATTATTATGATGATGACTATGAAGATGAATACTACGAAAGTGATGATGAAAACAGTGACTATGATCACACCGATCCCGATGACCGTACCAAAAAGAAAAAACGAAGAAAAAATTCTAAAATACCTCTGGCTGCACCTATCAGAAAAGGAGGACGTATCCTTTCCAACATTTCCGCTTCTCTGATCCGCAGCCTGACGGCTCTTTTAATTTTAGCTGTCATGATATTCGCCTCTTGGACATTTCTCCGTGCAAGTGCGCCCTACGGAGATATTATGGAAGCTGTTAATACAAAAACCGTTCCTCTCTCACTTGCCGCATACTTATCTGTTGCGCTTATTTTTCTTTTAAGCGAATTTATTGCACTTCTCTGGTCTATGACGAAAGTAAGAGTTCGAGATCAATGGGGAGTTCACAAAGAAGATACCGGCAGAGGACTGAATTCTTTCTTACTTGTATTTCTCACCTCCTATGCTGCATTCTGGATCAATCGGTTTCTTCCCGAAACTCCGGATATCATCTATGGACTAAAGGGCGGACTTGAAGTATACGGTTCTATGCATAATGTTTTATTCGGACTTTGTGCAGCGGGGATCATCTCCTGCCTGATCCGCAAATACCTTTAAAATATTCCACAGCAGAAAATAGCAAAAGGTTTTTCTATATCGGACGCTCGATTCGGATCTTCACAAGATCTGCCGAGCGTTTTTTCAGATTCTTTTTATATCCCATCCCTTTGTACCGTTTGATCTGACACACAGTTCTTCCCATTTGATCCGATACCTGTTCTTCAGTCGCACCATATGCAAACAAATTAAACGCACAGCAATTTCTCACTGCTTCTGCGCTGTAAGATGGAATTTTTGCCTTTTCACAATACTTCTTCATCATTCGGCTGATATACATCGTATTCAGAGGATTTTTGCTCCGATTATAAAAAAGGGATCTTCCTTCTTCCCATTCTTCCAAATAAGAAAACAAAATTTCTTTTGCATCTTCCGGTATATAACACGGCTCTTGCCTTCCTTTTAAAAACACATACAATCCGTCGCCATACTGTACAAAATCTTCCGGCCCTTTCAATGCTATAATTTCCGTAGAGGACAGTCCTGCCCTATACATTAAAGTTAAGATCGTATACACCATATGATTTTCCGCCGATGCTGTCAACAATCGATCTATATGCTCCAAAGGAATCATCCTCGCCAACTCTTTTTCCTTTACCAGTTGTTTCAAATACGGTTCAAAATAGTCTTTAAACGAACTTGTTTTTGACTCATCTTCTAATCTGTCGCTCCACTCTTCTAACAAAAATTTTGAAAAAGAATGAAGTTCCCTGAATTTTTTTGTCACTGTCAATGGACCGATCTGTCCATTTTTTATCTTTTTTTGCATATAGATATAATATTTCTGTACATCCGAAAAATCTGTTTCCTGAAAACACTTTTCCGTAAAGCGACAAAATTCTGACAGATCGGATTTATATGATGCTGCTGTAACATCACTTTTAAATTTCTTGCAAAATAATTCCCATACTTCTTTTTTTATACAACTTTTAAAAAAATCAAATTTTTTATTTTTCGTATTGACAAATTTTGATTCTGCGTTTTGGCTCATCAGTTTATCTCCCCCGCCTTGTTTGTATCAAGCTTTTTAAATGTTATTAGTTTTATTCATACTATAACATTTTATTTCTTTTTTAACAAGCAGCATTTTAATATGCTACTCGTCAAATTCCAATACTGCAATATGAAACTGCGGCGTTTCTTTTAATTCTTTCACAATTCCTCTTCTGGTTTTTAACCGCTCTGCCTGTTTGAAATTAGCGCTCATCCCGAGTGCGTGCTCGATCGTGTAGTAATAAGACGTCGGAAGGACTCCTTCTGTCACTCCCACTTCCATCCCCGGCTTTAAAGCTTCTGTGTCTTCAATCGTAAACTCCATTTCGCGCATACTTTTCTCCACTCCTCTCTTCTATGACTGTGCGATTCAAATATGACAGCTTCCATTCGCTGCGCTGCTGTTTTTCTTTTCGTTTATCAGTATATCATAAAACAAAACTTTTGAAAGCTCTTCTTCGGCAGTCTTAGACTTTAACGACCACTGTTGAAAAAAACTGTACTGCAAACGAATTTCATATCTATTTGCAATACAGTTTCTTTTTTATCATTCTTCTTATTTTATATCAAATTCAGGATGTTCATCTAAATGTTCCGATACATATTTTCCGTTTTTCTTTCTCTGCCTTACACACTCGGTCAGCAAATATTCAATCTGCCCGTTGACTGAGCGAAAATCATCTTCTGCCCAAGCTGCCACGGCATCATACAATTTTGCAGAAAGCCGAAGCGGAATCTGTTTCTTTTTCTGATCTGCCATGATCAATACAAACTTCCCGAATTTACAATAGGCTGCGCATCTTTGTTGCCGCACAAGACGACAAGAAGATTTGAAACCATTGCAGCTTTTCTTTCTTCATCCAGTTCTACAACTTTCTTTTCGCTGAGACGATCAAGCGCCATTTCTACCATTCCGACCGCTCCATCTACAATCATTTTTCTTGCGTCTATAATAGCCGATGCCTGCTGTCTTTGAAGCATCACTGCCGCAATCTCCGGCGCATAGGCAAGATATGTGATTCTTGCTTCCAGAATTTCCAGACCTGCCTCACTTACTCTTTTTTGAATCTCATCACGAATTCTTGCAGCCACTACCTCGCTGGAGCCTCTCAGACTTCCCTCGTCTGCTACACCATCGCCGGTTGTATCTACATTCGGAGAAACATCATACGGATAAACACGTACAATATTCCTAAGAGCTGTATCACACTGAAGAGAAAGATATTCTTTATAATTATCTACGTTAAAAACCGCTTTTGACGTATCTACAACTCGCCACATCACCGCAATACCGATTTCTACCGGATTTCCGAGACAATCGTTAATCTTTTGACGGCTGTTGTTCAAAGTCATAATCTTTAAAGAAATCTTCTTTCCTGCCGATTCCAAACCGGATTTTTCCGAAGTGCCTGCCAATAATCCTGAAAGTGAAGATTTTCTTGTACTGTTGTCAACATCACCACTTTGATTTAGATGTGTATCCGCCGCCGGATTTACACTTGTACAAAACGGATTTACCGCATAAAATCCTTCTCCTTTCAATGTGCCTGTATATTTTCCGAACAATGTCAACACAAGCGCTTCTTGAGGTTTCAGCACACGCAGTCCACAATACGGAAACCAGCCTACACACATCCAAAAAATACTGATCCCGAGCAGCAACGGATTTCCGATCATAGCTCCCACAACGCAGACTGCGATTGACAATAGATACAACAATGTTGTTAGAATCAAGACAAGCATTCCGTTTTTCTTATTATTCAGTACTTTTTCTTTCATCATTATCCCTCCTGTTCTTGTTTGATATCATTATGATATCATTTTGTTTGTATTTTGTAAATAGTAATTCAAATATTTTATTTTTTGAGTATTGACAAAACATTCTTCCGTACATATACTATACTCAAAGCTAGTTAGTTACTCAACTAACAAACTAATGCACAAGGTGGTGATACGATGCATATCAATCCTAATATAGAAAAACCTATTTTTATTCAAATAGCTGAGCAGCTTGAAGACTCCATTTTTACAAAAGTGTTTCCTGAAGAAACAAAAATCCCTTCGACAAATGAACTCTCCTCTTTATTGAATATTAATCCTCATACTGTCTTAAAAGGAATGAATCTTTTAGTAGACGAGGAAATCATATACAAGAAAAGAGGGTTGGGCATGTTTGTAAAAAAGGGAGCAGTCAATAAAATCCTATTAAAACGGCAAAGTCAGTTTTACGAACAATACGTTGCTGCATTGATTCAAGAGGCATCCAAACTGCATATGAAAAAAGAAGAAATTATTTCATTAATAGAAAGGGGTTTTGAACATGAACAAAATTCAGATTAAAAATATCACAAAAAAATATAATAATTTAACAGCCCTTGACGATGTTTCATTTTCCTTTGAGTTCGGAAAAATTTACGGCCTTTTGGGGCGAAACGGAGCGGGCAAATCTACACTTATCAATATAATCGCAAATCGTATTTTTGCCGACGAAGGAATGATTCTTGTAGATGACATTCCGGCAAAAGAAAATATGCAGGTACACGAAAAAGTGTTTTGTATGAGCGAAGCTGATTTATATGATAAAGATTTAAAAATAAAAGAACACTTCAGGTGGATCAATCGGTTTTATGATTGTTTTGATTTAAATAAGGCCTTGACTATTGCCAAAATGTTTGACCTTGACATCAACAAAAAATTCAGATCGTTATCTAAAGGTTACCAATCCATTTTTAAATTAACAGCGGCATTGTCATTAAATATTCCTTATGTAATCTTTGACGAACCAGTCTTAGGATTAGATGCAAATCATAGAGAACTGTTTTATGAACTGCTTTTACAAGATTTTGAAAATAATGAACGAACAATCATTATCGCTACACACTTGATTGAAGAAGTAACAAATATTATTGAAGAAGTTGTTTTGATCGATCACGGAAAGATTATATTACAAGATACTGTTGAGAGTCTTTTAGAAACAGGATACAGTGTCTCAGGAATCTCTCACGAAGTTGATCAGTATTGCTCAGATAAAAACGTGATCGGGCATGACGAATTAGGCAATATGAAAATCGCCTATATATTAGATAACAAAACGTCCATCCCCCCGGACAGCAGCCTTCATTTTTCATCCATGAATTTACAAAAATTATTCGTAAAATTGACAGAGAAAGGCGGAAAATAGTATGAATAAATTAAAATCAATCATCCAATACGAATGCATGACCTCTTTTAAATATATATGGATCTTCTACGCAATCCAATATGCAATCGTCGGACTTATCACTCTGATCATCGGCATTGTCTCCGGAAGCTTTGAAAATGTCGGAACAAATTGTTTGGAAATCAATACTTTGTTTTTCGTAAGCATTTTGGGCGCCTTAGGGTTTAAAGAAGATTTTAAAACACTTATACAAAACGGATTTACACGTAAATATATTTTCATTGCGGCGCTTTCTTTATTTAGTTTTATGTCCGGAATCATGGCATTTATAGATACAGTCGTAGGAAATTTTCTTCATTATTTTAATAAGGATTATACATCCCTATACAGCGGAATCTACGGCTATGACAATATAGTGATGAACTGGCTCTGGCTCTTCCTTGTGTATGTAATGTTTTGTTGTCTTCTATATTTAACGATACTTATAATCAATAAAATAGGCAAAACCATGTCTATCTATTGCGGCATTCTTTTCATCGGATGCATAGTGCTTATCACTGCATTATTCAGATATGTATTTTCCGCTGAACTGGTAAAAAATATTTTAAATTTCTTTATGAAAGCAGCCGGTTTTGTGAAGGGCGATACAATTAACTACTTCTATCCCTCTTTCTCTTTATTACTCATTATCGGCATTTTAGGAACTACATCTTTTGTGGTCATTAGACGAACCGAACTCAAATAATCTGTCTGCAGCAAGAACGCTGATACCTAAAGTTACGTACTGCCTCGCATGTACTACACGGCAGAATTAAAGGCTGTCGCAGAACATTACGAACTGCGATAGCCCTTAGTTTTACAGTGATAAAGAAGTATTTATAATAATTTATTACTAACGCTGACAGACAGGTTTGTAGAACAAACAAGTTCTTTCTCCTTAAACCATGTCGGTAAAATAGTGGATATCCTAGCAATCTCACCATTACGAAAAATGGCAAAACGGTGAAAGTTTTTCGTGTTATCGTAGAACGCTGCCAAATCACAATATTTTAAAACATCTTTTAAATTTTTGAATGTCTCTACATAACGTCTTTCAATATCTTCTTCTGAAATTCCATGTCCACCCTTATTTATCCTTATTTTCACTCTTTCTTTTACAATCTCATCAGTGTTTATGCGTGGCATTCCTTTTAATTCATTTAATGCTTCATAAAGGGTTGACTTACCTGCACCATTGACACCGGCTAGTATACAGTTTCCAATGGGGTCAGTCAAATATAACGAGCCTGTCTACCCTTGTATTGTCTGGCATTGTAACTCTGTAGAGTGGAGATGTCAAAATCTCTAGTTTAAAAAGGGGCAACCCATCATAAACTCAAGTGTGGCTTACATGTGTCTTGCCGATACAAAAAGAGCTTCCCAAGCCAAACTACGACTTGAAAAGCCCCATAAAATCAAGGTTTTTTGCACCTATCTTAGAATTTACCTTCTTTTGCTGCTTCCTCGATGGAAACAGGAAATCTTGATTTTAAGCCATTTCTTCCAGCAAAATGTAGGAATACTCAAGAAATAAACGACATTTCTACACTTTTTTATACACCGTTTCACCTTGTATTACATTATTCGCTTTATCAAGGATATTCTCCCCCTTTGAATCCTGAAGGGTATCGAGAAACGAATATCTCGAAGGGTAGTCTTTAAATGCGGTCCCTACAATTTTTGTACCGTCCGCTTTATGCGCTGTATAACCTCGCAACAATGTTTCCTCTGTGATTGTATCCTCGGTCAGATCTATGAGGGTCTTACCGCTATAAACGACTTTACTTGTAGCCATTTAAGCCTCCCTTCTACCCGATAGTTACCGTGGTACCTCCAGCGGGATTTTCACTTTCCTGATACGGAATTGCTGCAACTGTAACCTGTGATAAGTAGTTATATCCTTCTTCAGTATCTGGTAATACAGTCTGTTCTGTGGTTTTCGGTGTAACTGTCTTGGCCTGTGGTTTGGCGTCTTCTGTTCCGGACATCGTTCCCTCAACGCCAAGCAACGTAATACCCTCTCGAATATTAGCAGGAACCAATTTTTCTTTTTCTGTATCTATAATTCCAACTTTACCAGAACCATCATGATATCCCTGAGGAACTGTATATTGCTCATCCTTAGAAGAAATTGTTCCAGCCACAGCACTATTGTTTTTCATAGTACCAGTCAGTTTCTTACCTCTTACATAAGCGGTCTTTCCCTGAAGAATTTCAGCAACAGCAGCCGTCGCATCACTAGAATCTACATCGTACTTACAAGTACCGGTGATAGTCTCTCCTTTTTTATCATGAGCTGCAAATCCATCGAGAATTTTATCAGCAGTGACAGTATCGCCACTTAAATCGATCAGTGTCCGTCCACCATAAATTACTTTGTTAATAGCCATATTCGTATCATCCTCTCTTTTAAAAATAAAAAAGAACGGTTTCCCGCTCTAATTACTCATTTTTATTTGCCTGTTTGATAATCTGATTTACATAATTACTGAGACCTGCCATTAAAATCCCCTGAACAATTGCTGTAAAGACCGCCATAGCAATCTCCTGACCGTTACCTAATGGCGATGTTGCCAGAACCCAAATTCCACAAAGAACGATTCCTCCTGCCCCCAGAAGCATAGGGATATATTTATCCTTAACCACCTGTGTCTGCTTCAATGCCATTCCGCAGAAATACAGAACAATCGCTACAACAATCAGTTCCGGTTTTACATAATTCATAATCTGTTCCATGATTGATTCCTCCTACTGATTTTTTTGAGTATATGTTGATTTATGAATGGGTAGTTTGTTGACTTCCGACATAACTTTCTTCGCCGAACCATTTCCTCCCATTTTTTTCATAAGGCTTATAGAGATAATCATGCAGATTTTCATATTCATCCTGCGTAATCCAACCCCGATCGATATAGGACATGCCAAGATATACGATTCTGTCATGAGCAAGCCCAATCAACATCTGTGTTCTCACATCTTTTTTCTCGCTTCTCTTCTGGATGTATGCCCAAAAACCAGAAGAAGCGACAACTGCACATACAATCGTCGCTACCATTTGAAACCATGGCTCCATATAGGTACCCTCCCATATTTATCTTGTTTTATCGACTATAATCATCTTTTTATTGACAATCTCAATCGATTTTTCAAATAAATCTTCGTAAAGACCTATTAAATTTTTTCTTTGTTCTTTGGATAGAAGTTTATAAAAACCACCCATCCAGCTTCGAAACATATTTTCTACATTTTCATACGAAATTTCCTCATTCTTCACTTTTACAGCAAGCCTTTTGAGTTTTCTACGCATCGCAGTAACTCTCTTTGGATTGATTCGTTTGATTACTTTACCGGAATCGGTCAAACTATATTTGATTTGCAGAAATTTGTATGTACTGGAAATCTTCACAATTCGAGTTTTCTTCCTATTGATATGGATTCCATATTCTTCTGCAATCTGATGAATATGATCCAGCAAATCTAACAATTCTTCTTTGCTCGGGTTCATGATATACCAGTCATCCATGTATCTTCCATAGAATTTCTGACTTCGCACATACTTGACATAATTATCGATCCGATATGGATAATAAATTCCAATAACCTGAGATAGCTGGTCGCCAATATTAACCGATTTCTCCATCCATTTTTCACCAGTCAACTTTGACTCTGGAATATTTCTATAGGAGTCTTGTCTTGTGTCTTCGATCTGAGGGTTAAACATCAGTTTCAAAGACATAACAATATTTCTGGAATTCACTCTTGCTGAGTTATACAGCGATCCATCATTCGTAGAAATTTCAGTCGTGTTAATATCAGCTTTGCTCGGTCCTAATCCGCTTATTGATTGAACAGCGAACCCGGATTTTTCCGGGAACGCTAATTCAAATCTTTTGGATTCTCCTAAATAATTCGTTACCGTTACTGCTCTAATCATGTATTACTCACCAGCCCTTTCATCGCCGAAAATTGATTCTTTGTCTGTCGATAAATATCAATTCTCGACAAAGCCTTAGGCGAATAATTATTTTGTGTGAATTGATAGGTGTTCCCCACAGAAGAACTTTCTCCATTTTGAACTTCCATCTCTGAAATCCTCTCATTCATTCCAGTGCTAACAGACAAAGCCTGATTACGACTGAATAAAGTATTCAATCGCCCAGTCCCAGCTTCAACAGCAGATAGATCAAGCACTGGTCGAATAGTAGGTTGAACGTCCATATCTGCATCTACATAATCCGCAATTCTGGAAATGACATCATTCAATCCGTCAATAGAAGATTTGGCAATTTCTCGTCCGGCTTTACCAGCCTTTGAAACGTTATCAATCAACGCATTTATGAAGCCGACTCCTGCAAAGTTACCGATTCCATAAAAGCGTTTGGAAGGAGAATGTTCATCCAATTCGTCTTCCGCCGCTTCTGCTGCTGCGGCTGCCATAGCCCTTGCTTTTGCTTCTGCTTTCCAAGTATTTTCGCTTATACCATTACAAAAGCCATCGACCAAATACGAGCCAGCAGATTTGAACTCGCCATAATAATCTTTGATAGAAGTTATGGCACCACTCAGTGTCGTTGTAAAAGCGGTTCTGAGTTCACCATCCTTACTTCTCACACCGGCAATAAACTTAATCATGAGTGTAGAACCACTGGTTTGAAATTCTCCCTGTTTTCCGTTAATTGCCGTCAATACAGCTTGAACTAGGGTTATGAATGTTGTTGTCAGTTCAGATTTCTTCGCATTTGCTCCGTTGATAAATGACGCCAACATACTCGATGCTGCTGTTGCTACCCGAGATTCTGCATTATTGAATGCATTGATAAATCCAGTTACACCGTTTTCCCCGAGAGTTGTCAACGCGGAACTGAAAGAAGTCATACCACTTGTGTCCAGACCAACCATCCCATTAGCCATACTCACAAGGCGATTCGTCTGGGTAATTACACTAGACAGCAGAGTTGTATCAATACCGCTGATACTGTTGTAATAATTGCCGAAATAGGAACCAAACGATGCCATGTCACTACCGAAGCTGGAAAGTGTCATATCATCAGAGAACCATCCACCTTCTTTTGGAAGACTTTTCTGAAGTTCAACAATAGAGGTCGCAGCATTGGTTGTAGCAGTAACAATATTCGCGTCTACATTTTTCATATAGTTGGAATACTGTGCAAAATTCTTACCAAAGGAAACAAGACTTGTCCCAAAAGAAGCAATATCGTTGTCTCCGGTAAACCAACTCACCAATCCACCAGTATTCGGTAAAGTATTTGCCAGTTCAACCACCGCTTTTCCAGCCGTTGCAGAATTCGTAACTGCTTCCACATCGATACCGGCAATCGCATCGGAGTAGGACTTCATCGCCTTACCAAACGGTACCAGATTTTCTCCAAATGCACCCATGTCATTCTCTCCAGTAAAGAATCCAACGACACCGCCGCTATTTGGAACTGTGTTTGCCAATTCGATCAAAGCTTTTCCTGCTGTAGCAGACTCCACAATTACATTTGCATCCAAACCTCTTACTGCTTGTGAGAACAACATCATCGCCTCGCCAAATGGAATAAGCTGTTCGCCAAATGCATCCATGTCATTTTCTCCGGCAAAGAAACCTACTACGCCGCCAGAATTCGGAATCGTAGTTGCCATCTCTGCCATAGCTTTACCGGCAATGGAAGCGTTAGTTACAGCATCGGCATCCAATCCCTGTACTGCGGATGCAAATCCCATCATCGCCTCACCAAATGGAATAAGCTGTGCACCGAAAGCGTTCATATCATTCTCACCCGTAAAGAACCCGATTACTCCTCCAGAATTCGGAAGAGTTGATGCCATCTCAGCAAGTGTTCTTCCGGCTGTAGCCGCATTCGCCACTAATTCCCCATCCATACCAGCAATAGCAATAGAAAAATCCCGCATTGCTTCGCCAAATGGAACGAGTTGAGTAGCGAAATCGCTCAGGGAAGATCCTCCCGTAAGCCAAGAAGTCAATCCGTTCAGAATATCAGCCGCAGTCAGAATAAGAATGGTTTCTGCCAATGCTTTTACACCGTCTAACATAGAAGGATTAAGCTGTGTAGCACCTTCAATGAAAGGCTGCACATTTGTCATAAATGCAGAAAGGTCTGCTCCGATTTGCGGAAATTGACTGGAAACTCCAGACATAAATCCTCCGACAATACCACCTACAAATTGACCGATAGCGGTACCAATTCCCTGTAACAACTTTCCGCCTTCTCCAATGAGCCATTCCAATCCAGGTATTTGAGCCAAAGCCCCGACCGCCGCCAGAACCAACGCCAACTCTGCAATGACTGCACCCATTCCGAGAACGCCAATCATAGCACCCGGTACCAAAGATGCAACAGCGCTGAGAGCGAGCATAATTGCTGATAGTAAGCCAATTCCGGCGATTCCTTTAACGAGTACATTCACATCAATACCACTCAAAGCATCGATTACCCCGTCAAAGAAAGCCATCAATAATTCAACACCGGCTTTAATCAATTCCGGAAGCTTCGTTGTGATAGCTTGAATAATTCCGATTAGAATATCAAATAACTGTTCCACGATGGTCGGCGTATGCTCAACCAGAGCCGAAAGTACGCTGTCAATCAAGACAAACAATCCATCCACAACTGCCGGAGCAGCCGTAACCAACGCCTCGACAGCAGCAAGAACCAATACGGTAAATGCCTCGGCAATAGCCGGTCCTCCATTCGCGATTACGCCAGCAAGAGAAAGAATTCCTTCTCCAATTGCTTCAAACAGTAATGGAATCAAACTAAGAATACTGGATACTGCCACCACAAGGGATGCCGCCCCCGCTGCCCCGGATACCGCCAAAGCAGAAAGTCCAGTAGAAAATGCAAGAATACCTGCACCTGCGGCCAGACACCCTACCCCTAATACAGCAATAGCGGCTGAAAGTCCGAGAATAGCTGGAGTCAGTGGTCCTAACGCAACTCCAGCAACACCAAGTACAGTGAAAGAGCCAGCTAGTGCTACCAATCCTTTGGCAATGCTCTCCCAAGACATATTTCCCAATGTCTTGATAACTGGAGTAAATACAGCCAGTGCTGCGGATACTGTGAGAACAGCCGCCGCACCCGGAAGTGCTCCTCTCATCGCATTGAGTGCCACAACAAGAATGGTCATGGAACCGGCAAGGGTCACTAAACCTCTTGCGATTTCTTCCCAAGACATTTCACCCATATTTCGGACCGCTTCACCGATGATGAGTAATGCCGCACCAACTTCCACCATTCCAGTCGCTTTCGACATCATTCCCTTCGGAAGAAGATTCATCGCAACTGTTACAGCCGCCAAAGAACCAGCCATTGTTGTAAGACCTCGTCCAATCTCTCCCCAGGACAAGTTCCCCATCTTTTCTACTGCTTCTCCAAACACAAGCATGGCTGCTCCAAGAATAGTCATTGCTGTAGCTGTTGAAATCACATGCTTCGCGTTAGCTGTCACTTTAGTGAATACTGCCAGTTCTGTAAGAACCACTGCAACCGCAGATAATCCCTTCAAAAGACTGGAAATATCCAAAGTGCCAAATGCTCCAACTGCATTCGCCAGAATATTGATGGATGCCGCAAGAAGAACTAAACCAGTTCCTTTCAGAACACCCATCCCATCCAAATCCGTAGTTTTCAGGAATAACGCCAGTTCAGTGCAAAGAACGCCAACTCCAATCAGACCTTTCGCCAAAGATCCTGCATCTAACGCTCCCAAATCTTCAACTGCTCCCACAAGCACTCGAATCGCTGCTGCAAATACTACCAAACCAGCAGAACCTTTTATTAGCCCTTTCGATGTTTTGGAAAGTGCTGTTGCAGACGTCACCAGAATAGCAGATAACCCAGCAACGCCGACCAATCCTTTCAGAAGTCCATCCCAATCCAAACCGGATAATTTCTGCACTGCTCCGGCAAGAATAAGAACAGCAGTAGACAGTCCAATCATCGCAATAGTCAACTGCCCCATTCCTTTGATTGCTACGCCATTCATTATCTTTTCAAAAATAGCCATAGAGCCAAGCAACTCAACAAATAGAACACTCAAAGCACCTAAGGAGGCGTTCAGTTTCCCCGAATCGACAAGCGATAATGCAACTATTGCCGCTGTCAAAATCGCCATCGCACCAGCAATTTTAAGAAGAGTTCCAGCTTTCAGACTTGATTGCCATGCTTCTAAACTTCCCTTGACTCCATCCAAAATATCTTTGAACGAACCAAGTATTCCTCCGCCATTTTCTGTGATTTCCGATAAAGAGTTGATAAACTTCTTCACTCCAATCAGAATTGCAGAAAACAATCCAGTATTGATCAAGTCCAAAATCGGATCAAAGCTCGCAGTATCAAACGCTGTGAGAATCGCTTCTCCGAGGTTTCCAAATGCGTTCGCAACAATAGAACCCAGCTTCGATAAAACAGGAGATGCCTTCTCGACAATCCCGATAATCCCTTCAAATGCCTTCTTTACCAATTCGCCTAATTTTACAAACGGTTCAAATCGAGTCTGTACCTTGTCCGCAAAATTATTGAGTCCACTGGTATCAACATTCGCAAATTCGCTGAAAGCATCTGCAATTGTTTTTACAAAGGTCTTTACGCCATCAGCAATCGGTTTCAAAAAATTTCCAATTCCTTCTATGGCTTTATTGAACGCATCGGATGATTTAATAGCTTCATCAATGCCGACAATGAAATCTCCGATTCCCGCTGTAAAGCCAAGAATACCATCCCCTGCCGGAGCCACATAACCAATCAAATCGGCAAATCCGCCAACTAGCGCTTTAATTCCTTGAAGTCCGATATCAAATAAAGCGAATACCCCTTTGAATGTTCTCTTCAGGTTATTCGCCGTTTCTTCACCTATTTTGAATTTTTCTGTAAGTTCTTGTAGTCCGACTGTAAGATTGTAAAGCTGTTCTCCAGTTATTGGAGGGAATACGTCTCTAAATGCCTCTTTAACCGGCTTTACAATATTCAGAACACCTTCGAAGGCGTTTCGTACAGCTTCAATCAGTGCAGTTCTACCTCCAAGCTCTTTCCAATCCTGTAACATTTTATTTCGTGCTTCAGCGGAAGCATTTACCATGTTACCCAAGGAATTACTTACTTCGGTTAGAAGCTCTTTTGCCTCTTCGAAATCACCAATGATGATTTCCCAGCTTTGCGTCCATCCAGACTGAACCGACTCTTTCAGTGTATCCCACAACTGTGTAAATGTTTTTACTTTCGTAGCCGCATCCAGTGCTGTTTTGGCAAGTTTTGTAATTTCTCTAGCCTGTTCTTCTGTATAACCCTGTGCAATAAGATCTGCTTCGGAATAGGCTCCCGATAACTGAGTCAATGTTTCAGTCAGAACTTCTGTTGTCAGCCATCCGCCTTCAGTCAAAGATGCTCGGAATGAGCCATACTTTTCAATCATTGCATCCATGTTGACGCCAAAATGTTCAGCAGTTCGTTTCAACGCGTCTTGAAATAACTGACCGCCCATTCCCGCATTTACAACGGAGTTCCAGTCTTGCAAGCTAACTTTTCCCGCTGCAATCGCCTGTGAAAGCTGATACATAGCAGTGCTTGCCTGCTGAGCATTAGATCCAGAAGCTGCTGCCAAGTTTGCAATACCTTTGATGGAGGTTACTGATTTATCCAAATCTACGCCCGCAGCCGTAAAAGTACCAATGTTACGGGTCATTTCCGTAAAATTGTAAATCGTCTGATCAGCGTATTTGT
>ERZ773260.1550-NODE-1550-length-29285-cov-24.166849_pt1 | contig 29285 bp, 20 predicted proteins | sample MGYA00511387_ERZ773260 | MGnify/ENA primary metagenome ERZ773260 (study PRJEB29015, sample SAMEA2737745) | human gut metagenome | biome: human gut; feature: human-associated habitat; material: faeces | place: China | collected 2012 ... | reverse complement strand
AGATTCACGGACTGGAAGATACGGATGCCGTGCAGACGGTTTGTACGCATTTCGGGATCGATTTTCTGGTCATGCAGGACATTCTCAATACCGACCATGCCAGCAAGGTCGAGGAGCACGATCAGTACAATGTGATTATTGCCAAGCAGATTATGGGTGGCGAAGCGATGCAGGTCAGTCTGGTGCAGGGCGCTGATTTCGTGCTGACGTTTCAGGAGCGGGACAACGATTTTTTCGACGATGTGATGCGTGCCATCCGTAACAATGTACTGAAAATCCGTACCCGACAGTCGGACTACCTGTTTTCGGTGTTGCTCAATGGCTTGATAACCGGTTATATGTCGGTTGCAGCGGCGATCAGCGACGGGTTGGAGGAGCTGGAATCTGCATTGCTGGCCGATACCGGAGACCGGGACATCGGAGTACAGATGCAGGAGCTCCGGCGGGATTACATGCAGCTCAAGCGGACGGTTCTGCCGCTCAAGGAACAATATTCGCGGCTATTTCGTTCCGATTCGAGTTTGTTGCACCGGGTCAATCGGCCCTTCTTCAACGATGTGAACGATCACCTGCTCAACGTGGCGCAAAATATCGACATCTGCCGTGAAACCCTTTCGTCGCTGATGGATTTGTATATCTCGAACAACGATTTGCGGATGAACGATATTATGAAACGGCTGACTGTCGTATCGACCATCTTCATTCCGCTGACTTTTCTGGTCGGAGTATGGGGGATGAATTTCCGTAACATGCCCGAACTGGAGTGGGAGCACGGTTATATCCTGGCCTGGGGCGTGATGATCGTCATCGGATTCGTGACCTATTTGTTCTTCCGCACGAAAAAGTGGCGTTGAGGTGCGCAGTCGGTGCTTTTTTGGCGGACGATGCGGGGAAATTCCGGGATTTTGATTTTCTTTGTACCAAAATTCCGGGCGGTACCCGCGATTTAGCCGACATAAATCCTTGTGCCGACTGCGCGAACATTCTATTGAAAACCTCCGATGAAAAAGATTTTCTCATTTTCCCTGCTTCTCATCCTTGGCCTCGTGGCTTCCCAGATTCTTCCGGGGATGCTCGGGGAGGGCTATCCTGCATTCCGGGCCGGGGCGACGACCTTTCTCTATGTCTGTCTGTCGTTCATCATGATCAATGTCGGCCGGGAATTCGAGATCGATAAAAAACGTTGGCGCTCCTATGCCGAGGACTATTTCATCGCTATGGCTACGGCAGCCGTACCTTGGCTGCTCATCGCTCTGTACTATGTTTTCGTGTTGTTGCCGCCCGAGTTTTGGGGCAATGGCGACGCCTGGAAAGAGAATCTGTTGTTGAGCCGTTTTGCCGCTCCGACTTCGGCCGGCATCCTGTTCACGATGCTCGCGGCCCTGCGGCTCAAGCGAAGCTGGATGTATCGGAAAATTCAGGTGCTGGCGATTTTCGACGATCTGGATACCATCCTGCTGATGATACCTCTGCAAATCCTGATGATCGGTCTGCGCTGGCAGCTTTTCGTCGTCGTGGTGATCGTCTTTCTGCTGTTGTGGCTGGGGTGGAAGAAACTCAGTACGTATGAGTTGAGGCAGGATTGGTGGGCGATTCTGACCTATTCGGTCGTGGTTTTCGGTGTTACCCAACTGGTTTACCTGCTTTCCAAATATTATTTCGGCGAGGAGGGCAGTATTCATATCGAGGTGCTGCTTCCCGCTTTCGTATTGGGTATGGTGATGAAAACCAGGCATGTCGAATCTCGCGGGGAGCGGATGGCCGCTTCCGGCATTTCGTTCTTGTTCATGTTTTTGGTTGGATTGAGCATGCCGTTGTTTATCGGTATGACTGCTGCGACTGGGGAAGCTGCTTCTTCCGTGACCGGTTCGCAGCCCATGATGTCGTGGGGCGTGATCGCATTCCATGTGGTGATCGTCTCGTTGCTGTCCAACCTGGGCAAACTTTTCCCGATGTTTTTTTATCGTGATCGGAAGTTGAGCGAACGTCTGGCCCTTTCGATCGGTATGTTTACCCGCGGCGAGGTAGGGGCGGGCGTTATCTTCATTGCGCTGGGATATAGCTTGGGCGGTCCGGCACTGGTTATTTCGGTGCTGACCCTCGTGCTGAACTTGGTACTCACGGGGATCTTCGTCGTTTGGGTTAAAAAACTCGCCTTGCGGACTTACGCTCCCGAAGAGTTCGATGCCGTATCGACGATCCGTTGAAAGACGGATTTCGCCGGAATCCGTTTCTGATCTTTCACTCCGGATATAAAAGATTGCGGGAAAAAAGGTTCCCTTTCCTTGTGAATATCGAATGCAGTTGGGGGCGTGTGGGCTACGAGGTTTGATTCTGCTTTTGCCGCAGCTGTCCTTCTGACCTTGTGCAGCAACAGTGGAGGGCCGCTTTCGGAGTGGCGACAGGCTTTTTCCCTCTCCCCTTCTTATCCTGTGTTGGGAGGAAAGTCATCAGTTTATAGCGTTGCATGTATTTTCTCTTTTAACTCCGCAGCATTTCCGTTTACCCTCCAGCGTTTTTTCTCTCCTTTTATAATAGTATAGGTGTATTGTCTTCTGAACCGATCGAAGGTGTTTCTCGCGATCCCGTATTCCTTGCAGATTGCCGCGATACTTTTTCCCTGATTCAGCATTTGGACGATTTCAGCTCTGCCGGTTAGCCGTGCGGATCCGATTTGTTTTCCTGTTTCCCGAAAGATACTGTATTTTTCCATATTTTGTCGCGTCGCATTTTATGAGTCGGGCGACTATTGCGGATTCTGTTTCGCCTGTAGGTACTCTGTGGTGGTATCGGCCAAGTGGTTTTTATTTTCAGTCTTGTCTGCTTTGAATCTCTGATGCTCCTTTTGAAACATCTGATAATTGCCATATTTGGTCATTATCTGTTCGATGGTCTGCATTGGCATTATGCCTTCGTTATTGTACGACAATACGATGTATCTGAACCGGGCGTTCCGGATCAAATCTTTGAATGTATGCTGTACTTTCGCCTTACTGCAATAATTCGATTTGTTGTATTCTCTTAGCTCCGTTTTTCCCTTCGGAGTAAATGATTTATAGTCGGCAATCGTGTTCAGCAGATGGTAGTTTGCGCTGTATTGTCGGGAGTTGTACGGTGGGTCGAGGTATAAAATATCGCCCTCGATCCGCTTAATCAGACTATTCGCATCTTCATTGTACACTTCGTGTTCGCCGTTGTTTATTTGGTAATCTGCGGGAGCGATAACGAGCGTTTTCTGTGCTGACTGTTTGAGATGTTTGAAAAATGCTCCGTATACGGATGCCGTATTGGCGCATTTGGCTGCGTTTTCGAGCAGACAGCACAGCCGGAAATAGTATAAATCGTCGGATATTTCTCCGGTTTCTGCCAATGCTCGATAGTCGATCTGATGGCATCTATTTTTGATCGTTGTCATCGGAGAAATACTGACGGTCATTACCCCCCCCCTCGACAATATTGAGAGTATATGAGACCATTCTCTGTCCCTGACAGCGAGTTCAGTATTTCTATATAATCGGCTTTGTTCGCAAGTTCGTAGCAGTTGCCTATATAGTTGCGATTGAGGACATAACTGTAATACTTCCAATTATTGGCTATTACTTTGCTAACTCGTGTTTTGAAATGAGCCCTACGATACACGTACCTGCAAAGAGATCGCAGAATACCATATCCGATGGATTATCGCCGACGACCTTTTTGATCGTATTGTCGATAAAATCCCGCAGCGAATATTTCGATCCTATGTAATTCATCACTCGTACATGATATTATTAAACTTCAGCATTTCTTCGTCGTCTGTAAATTCTATAATATTCCAAGGATAGGAGGTAACGTCTATTGGATTTTGTGTCGAACGCTCTGAATGCGTTGATGTTTTTTTGACCGAGTTCTGATTCCGGGCATATCAGGATTGGATGTATTACGCTCGGTCTGTTGGGAATATACTACTGTTCTATTCAGTCTATATATCGGGATATCTGTCTGGGATTAGTTACGGCCTTCAGTTCGATAGGTACGATCTATTTTGTTTTTTCATCTATTTTCTGCGAAAACATCACATCGATTCGCTGCATGCCGATGCCGCATGAAACCTTGTTTCCTAACTATTCTATGTTTTTGCAATTGACTTTAAGGGCCCGGTTCAAGATCGGATCCCTGCCGATATGTTGCGCCAAATACATCTGCAAATGTACTTTATAGGCTTTCCTGTTGCGTCTCTTGTAGATCAGTCGGGGCAAGATGTCGAACGCGGTCTGTGTTTCGTCGGCATATACTTCAGTTTGCAACATATTTTCGACTTGTCTTCTGTTTTCATCGGTGAAACTGTTCCCGTTGAGGGCCTTATGGTTATTTTTTCGAGCGGATTAAAGAAAACAACCGCTCTGCCTCATAGGGCATAAGCATGGTATTTCCGCGATTGCCTTTCAGCTTTCTGTATATCAAACTGCACAGCATTTGATAGGGGCCTATATACCTTATTATATCATCCAAAGCCTCCCATTCGGAAGCCCCTTTTGCAAATACTTCGTACGGTTTGCTCAATACCCGGAATGTCAGATTTATCCAAAGTTTCTCGCGCAAATAGTAACCGTCGGGTTTAAGGAAAGGGTCACTGGCGATCTGATATATGCCGTAAAATTTCCCTTCTTTTCCTTTCGATGTCTGCACGTAAAATATCGCATAATCGTTCGCGCGTACCCGGCTGAAATCGGCCATCATTGCAACCAGTGTATTTCCCGTTTGAGCAACTGATATATTGGAATGTGCTGATCGGTTGAAACCTACGGTTTTATTTCTGGATCTCGTGCCTGCGAACATGTGCTCCAGATGTACTCGGAAACTCTGCTCGGTTGAATAAAAAGTAGTCGCTTTTCAACGCTCTGTATTTCCAGATGTTTTGTGCGCCTAATTTACCGCGATTCCCTTCGATATTTTTAACCACGATGCCCTTTAACTTGACTTTCAGGTGTTGTTTTACGGAATCCATTATCTTGAAAGCCAAAGGAATCACTTCGCTTTTTTCAGAAATATCCCCAGGTGACTATCGCAAAATAACCGTTCTTTCTCAAGTATCGGAAGCCGTGGCTATTGCGTTCGACAATTTTTTTTAGAAAGCATCGATGTCCGAAATATTGGACTGGTCCCTGCTGTCGTCGGTGAATTTTACGATGTCCAGATAAGGCGGATGAGCGATCATAAAATCGACCTCCTCTCGGTGCCTTTCGCCCAGCTATGCTGCGATCGCCTCGGAAAACGGCTGTCGATCGGTGACATCGACACTCTTGATTGCGTAGTTGATCGAAGACCATTCGCTCATAATGCTATTGACATAATCGATAATTTTTTTGGGGGGGCGAATCCGATGTAATCTTTGCGCAGGTTTTCATATGCGAACAGGGTAGTCCCGCTGCCTGCGAACAACTCCAGCACGGTATTTCCGGCATTCGTAAGCGTTTGAGTAGTTGGGGAACGAAATTGCCGTGATAGATATTCTTGTGCTTGCCTTGCCTCTCTCTTTCGGGGATCAACCACAGGCTGTCCACATTTAGATCGATCTGCTTCCAGTTATCTTTATTGATCTCCATAACCTGTTTGAATTTATCTTTATACCTCGGCTGAATAAGGGACTTTGTAAAATTTTTTTATCCTACATAGATCCTTTACGGTGGGATCCAATTACAAAGATACACGAAACGGTAAGATATATCAGCTATAAGGGGCTGTTTGGACAATAAAAAAGGCGGAAAACTTAAGTTTTCCGCCTTTCCGTACCCCCTCAGGGGCTCGAACCCTGGACCCCAACATTAAGAGTGTCGTGCTCTACCAACTGAGCTAAAGAGGCGTTTGCAGGTGCAAATGTAGGATGTTTTTTTTATTTCTGCAAGAAAAAAATATTTTTTCTTCGTAAAAAATGCAGAGGAGGGCTTCGAAACGGAATTTTGCTTTTTTTTATCTTGTGTATATACTAAATAAAATATTATTTAAGTTATATAGGTGCATCGACTGGTTACCGAATTATTATGTTTCAAGATTTATTATTTCGGTACATCCGTCCAGGTGATGGAAAAAACGCCGCCTGTGGGCTAAAAATCATTTTTTTTGGGGGGGGATTTTTTGTAGGTACGAATATTTGAATTTTAAATGTAAGATATTCAATATATTGTGATTTTTGATTTGCTTTTTTATTGAAAAAACTGTCTTAAAAAGTTGTTTAAGTTAGATTAATTTCCTACCTTTGAGAGAATTTCGGATTAAGAATTCGATTCCGAATGAAGGCGAGAATATTGATTCCGTTCGGTGCAGTTGCTTTATCGCAGGAATACGCTGGGGAACGGACGGGACAAAAGAATTGAATTTTGTTGGTTATATTGTGTATTAGGATTATTCTACGATACTTGCATGGTGGATTTTCGCTTTTTTATGATGTTTTTAATACCTAACTTTTAATTTTTATTAACCCGAAAGGGTGTCCGGATTTCGATCCGGTAGCTCTTTCACTAAACTACTTGTTATTTTTTTCTATGAAAAAGTATTTTTCTTTTGCGATGGCGCTTGTGGCGATGCTCGCAATGGTGAGTGCAAGCAGTGGCTGAAGCGACGATGGCGTGGATTACAGCGTCACCATCGTAGCTAAAACTACGCTTTCCTTATCGAAAAACGCTGGAACGGGTCGTTTGGCGTATGAAATTCAAGGGGCCGATAAATCGTCTATTGTCGAGGCAACGACGAACGTGGATTGGATCAAGAATTTCAACTATGCGGAGCCGGGATACGTCCAGTTTGATTACACTGCACTCGACGAGGGTGTCGAGTCTCGTTCGGGGCAGATCACCCTTTCTTATACGGGGGCAGCCGATGTAGTCGTTACCGTAAATCAGGGTGGTACCATGACGTTCGAACTTACGATCGATCCGAAGTCGATTACGGCAAACGGCTGTGCAATGCAGATCGTTCCTTCGAACGAGAGCGAGACCTATCTGTGCGCTTTTATGACTAAAGAATACGTCGATTCGTTCGAGTCCGACGAGGCTTTCATTCAGGCCGACTTGGAGGCGGTGAAAGAACAGGCCGAAAGTCGGGGGATGAAGTTGTCTGAATGGTTGAACATCTTACTCATGAAAGGTTCGAAGACCAATACCGTGGATGACTTGTCGCTTGCCAATACGGCATATTATGGGTATGTGTACGGTTGTACGTCCGAGGGCGTGCCTACTACGGACCTTTTCAAGGCGGAGTTCACGACCCAGAATGTCGAGATGACCGACCTTACGTTCACGGTTACTTCCAAGCAGGTCAATGCCGACCCTTATCCCGACAACAATCCTTACAACGTAGAGGTAACGATCACTCCGAGCAATCCGGATGCGAAGTGGATGTTCTCGACGATGAACAGTTATGTTTACAAGGTTGACGAGTGGACCAGCAAAGAGTATTTGCAGGAGTTGCAGTCCAGTGCGCGTAAGCAGCGTCCGACTCTTTATCAGGGCGAGCAGAAGTTCATGTTGAACACGTCTTTAAAAAACCGTGTATGGGGCGGTAACGACTACTATTTCTGGTGCTTCGGCATGGATGACAACTACAATATCAACAGCGAAAATGCCGAGGAATATTTCACGGTTACGACCGGAGAGATTCCTGTAACCGATAATTGCACGTTCACGGTCGAGAAGTTGAATGTGACAGCTCAGGATTGCGAGATCAAGATTACGCCCTCGAATCTGGAGACGAAATATTTCATCGGTATGTATCCCGGCGGCAGTGCCGAGAAATACGGTAAAAGCGTTTGTGTCGAGCGTCTGCTCCAGCGTCTGGATATGTATGATTCCGGTTCGGGCCTGGGTGATGGCACCCCTCCCAACTGGCAGACCAACGAATGGGTGCAGAAAGGCGAAATGACGACCAAGATGGGGGCCGATCAGGAGTGGCGTATCGAGCCGGAGAGCACTTACGAAATCTTTATTTTCGGTTTCGACAAATACGGACATCGTACTACCGATGTTTCGGTGACCGAATTCACGACTCCGGAATATGTCGCTCCTACAGATTTTAAGTTGGAATTCGAGTTCTCGAAGATCGAAATGCGTAGCTTTACTTGTACCGTTACTCCGTCTCAGGACGACGTTTGGTACCATGTAGGTCTGACTTCTGCAAACAACTTCGATCAGTATAAGGATTGGCGTCAGTTCATCGATGCAGTGATTCATGCAGACGGTGGCGGTACATTGGCACAGTATGTCGGTGAAGAGGTTCTGACATCTTCGTGTACGCCGGGTACCGAGTATGTGGCTTATGGTTTTGCTTATGCGGATGGCCAGGCTCAGTCCGATTTGAGTTCTGCCCGCGTAGAATCGAAACCGTTGCCGCGTAATATGAAAGCAACTGTATCTGGAACATGGCAGGTTTACAACGGTGATGAACTTGCAGCTCGTTATCCTGCAGCTTGGGGGAACTATGCTGGTAATCAGTATGTATGCGTTTACCAAGCGGAGCCGACTAGTGAGGAAACTGCTCATACGTGGGTCTTGATCCATGCACCTCGTGGTGGTACGCTGCCTCTGCCGGATATGTTGATCTTCGATTATTTCGAGAATTATCCGTTTGTAGCCATCTATAAGGATGCTAAGCACGGTCGTTGTACTCCGCCGGGAGTAGGTCCTTGGGGCTTCTACTATGCAGGTCAGGATGCAACCGGTGCTTGGGGTGAGTTGATGTATGAAGAAATCTTGCTGAACGATCCTGACCACCAGGGTGATATCGATACTGCTCCGACCGATGGTTTCGATGATAAGCGCGGCGAGGTATCGGCTGTATCGACCGTATCGAAGGTGGATCTTTCTGCTCCGATTCGTTTCAGCCAGGCTTCGTTCATGCAGATCGAGCGCGAGCGTGCAGACCATGGCAAGTCTTCGATCCTCAATGCAGCTTCTAAAAAGGAGGTATCGGATAAATTGGATTTTGATGTAAGAGCACAGCTCAAGGCTGCTTCTGAAATCGTTAAATAATCCGAAACAAAACGGTTATTCGTCGAATTTCGACGAGTAACGGAATCCCGGAGGGGAAGAGAGCGATCTCTTCCCCTCTTTTTTGTGTATAAGGATCTTTGGAAGAGATAGACTTGGGGAAAGTCCCTTGACATTCGTTTGTATGTCGGGGAAAGTCCGGCGGCATTTGCGCCTGTTTTACGGGGACTGATAATGTGATTGTCTTTTGTTTTATGGGATTGATTGGGAGCGAGGTTTCTGTTTTGCAGGGAAGATCGTCAGTGCCCCCCCCCTCTCTTTGGAGTGTTCGAATCGTTTTTTATAGGAAGGTTGTCGGTGCTAAGAGTCCGATTATTGATAACGGCTGCTTGGGGCAGGAAATGACAGAGTCGGATTGGTGTTTGTCCGGGTATTTCATCCTTGGGCGGAGTGATTGGTGCTGGTGTCCCTATTCTTCGGTATTTTTTTCGTCGCTCCCGAACGGAAAGTAAAAAGTAATGGGCATTGCCGTCTTTCTATAGCTATCTATATAGTGGTAAATAGAAAAACCGGCCTGCAAATATCGGCGGAATGCTGAGTAGGGTTTTGTATTCCGTATAATGGTGTCGAATCGGGTGCGACAGGGTGGGAGTTTCAAAACCAGGGCAAGGACGGTTTTCAGAGATATTGGAAGGAACCCTTCGATAGCGGATGCTCCGTCACTTGTCGCTTGTTACTTCTCCTGTCATCTGCATCTATTATCTGTTGCCCGTTACTTGTGTCCCTGTTATTTACCTTCGTCACCTGCTGACTGTTTCAGCTATCCGTCGCTTGCCGTTGCTCGCCATTTGCCCGGTTGTACGCTGCCGGCCTTCTGTCCCCTGACTCATCGCCCGATTGCCTGCTACCAGCTTTTCCCGGTCGGTTGTTATCTGTAGTTGCCGCTCGTCACGTGCTACCAACTCTTCGTCGCTTGCTCTCTGCTCCCGTCGCTTGTTGTTCGCTGCCTGTCTTTCGTTACTCGCCATTTGCGCCTGTCACTCGCTTGCCGTTGCCTGTCTTTTGACCTGTTGCCTGCTGTCAGCACTCGTCGTCCGAGGGAGGTTTCTGTCGTGCGTGTTCGATCGTAAAACGAAACGATCCGACAAAACTTGTCGGAAGCGAGGTGTTTTAAGATGTTCTTGGAGTGTAGTACGAATGAAAAAAGGCTGTCTATATGTAGCAGACAGCCCTTTTTATTTTTGAGCGGCGAGCGGATTATTGTTCGGCCGACAGCCGGAGTTTGTCGCTGTTCCACTCTCCGCCGGCATCGGGGTAGAGAACCGGGCGCTCCTTTTCGAGGCCCTTGAGGTGGAGATAACCTTCGTAGAGGTTGATTCCGTTGGCGGAATCTTCGGCGAGCGAGAATGCTACGACACACGGATGCAGTTTCGTGGTGTGGTAGCTCTCCTCGATACGGGCGATATAGGCCGCCTGCCATGCGGGATCGTTGCTGGGATTCCCTCCCTTGCGGCGGGACATACCGCTGCGGCTGGTGTTGATCGGAGCCTGTTCGACGACATAGAAGCCATATCGGTCGCAAAGGTCGTACAGCGCACCGGATACGCCGCCTGCCGGAAGCAGAATCAGGTTGTACCCCTGTTCCTTCCATTCGAGCAGTTGGCTCGGCGATACGGTCGTACCCAGGTCGGGTACGGCCTTGAGTGCTACCGGATACCCGTTGATCGCCAACTGCCCCCGGGTGTTGCCGACGGTGCGGAAGCCGACCTTGAGCGATACGTACTCCGTATAACGGCCTTCAGTCTGTGTCTTGAGCCGCAGGGTGTAGAGTGTCGGGTTGCGGGCGCTCCATACCATCGTATCGGGAATCTGGGCGACCAGACGCAGGGTGTCTTCTCTGCGCATGTCGAGTTCGATCTCCTGGCTGCCGTATGTCACGACTTCGTCCTGCGGCGTCAGCAGTTCGTAGTGGATTTTCGCTTTCTTGGGATTCAGCGCGTCGGTTTTCACCACGATGCCTACCTCGCCGTTGAAGACGCTGCCGTTTCGGTACGTTTTGGTGAACAGGTCGCGGATGCGGATGGTCGGCTGGGAAAAGACGTAGCAACTGCCTAACGCCGGTTCGGAGGGATGCGCCCAACTTTCGAGTACGGCGCTTGCAGGATTGGACAGCACCTTGATCGTCAGATTATTGACCCCTTCCCGGACCTGTTTGGTGAAGTTGTAATCCGCCGGATTGCTCCCGTTCTGGCAATATCCCGCGACCTTCCCGTTCAGGCGAATTTCGTAAGCCGACGAAGCCCACTCCACATGCAGGAGCACCTGGCGGTTTATCCAGGCGAAGGGCACCGTGAATTTCGTGGAGAACTCCGTGCCGGCTTCGGTCGTCGTTTTTTCCCACTCTGCCAGCGGGGTGAAGTATTTGGAGGCTTCGCGCGATCCGGCGGCAGCCTCTTCCGCCGTCGGATAGACGACGAAAGTGGTGCGGGAAAGCTCCTTGCCTATCTCGACCGGCTCCGGCGAAGCGTAATCCTGGGCGCAGGTCATCCATGCGGAAGAGAGAAGGAGCAAGGTCAAAAGACTCTTCATAAGGCGATAAATTTTTTATGCGGCTCGGGCGGATGCGGACGAGTTGGACCCGCCGTCCGCCTTTCGCTGTTTAGTTAAGTAATAAGATACGATCGGCACTCTTTGTTTGCGAGCCCGTACGCTCGCTCCCGCTTTGCGCTGTATTCTGCGGCTTGGGGCACTTTGCATACGGGGCGATACGGATTCCGTCGCCTTTTCGTATATTTGTCCCTGTAAAGTTACTAATTTTTTCCGAATATGATTCCCGACTATCCCCGGCTCAATTTTCCTGCAGTCAAATTGCGGATTTCGCAGCGTGGGGAGCAGATGACCGTTTGGGATCCGCTTCGGGGAATCTACCTGGTGCTGACTCCCGAGGAGTGGGTGCGCCGTCACCTGATCGGGTTCCTGATTTCCCATTGCGGAGCACAGCCCATGCGGATCGTCCAGGAGTATGCCGTAGCGATGAACGGATCTCCGCAGCGTGCCGATGTGGTGGTCGTGGACGACCGGGCCCGTCCGCTGGTGCTCGTCGAGTGCAAGGCTGCCGGGATCGGAATAGACCGTCAGGTGCTGGCGCAGGCCGTCCGGTACAATTCGGTGCTGGGGGCCCGTTACGTGGTCCTGACCAACGGCCTGGTGCACTATTGTTACGAGTATGCCGAGGGGCGATATACCCGTATGGACCGTTTTCCCCGCTTGTAAGTCATGAGCTTTATGCGGGCCTGATTCATAGATTTTTCCAAATATTGTTGCATATTCGAATATATTTTGGTTAATTTAATCAAAATATTTGGGGGGGATTTTTATATTAGTTTTGCACCGAAAAGAGTAAAAGCCCCCCACACACAATATTTATTGAAAAAATATCGGAATCTTCTGCATATAGTAAAAGACATTATTTCGTATCTTGGATATTATTTCGTAACGATTGGAAATCAACCCTTTTACATCACTTTAAATTCATTTGCTATGAAAAAGATTATTCTTTCATGCGCTGCCGCTCTGCTGGCGATAGGAAGCGCCCATGCAACTCCCAAATTTTTGAGTTTGAACAACAAACACGGCAAAACAACTATCAAAATTGAAATCCCTGCATCCGACCGTGATGAAACCAACGGACTTTCAATCGAAGATGTGGTGCTTTATAACAGTGGTAAAACCTTCCAGGCAAAGAGTGTCGATGCAATTTGGGGCGATAATTCCACCGTTATTTTGCAGTTCGAGAAACTTACCGCTTTCGAGGATTGCACACTCTCTTTTTCTCTCAACGGTGAGCCGGTCAGTCTGGATATTCAGAGCTGCCTGGCCGATCGCAAATAAGATTCGCCCCTCATAGTCGGGGTTGGTGGCAAGCGTGCCTGCGCTCTGGGAATGCAGAGTTTATATTTGGGGGTCATGTCTTTCCGATGTACCCTTGGCCAACGATCGCGGCATCGAGCTTATTTGCGGTCTGTGCCGCTTCTGTAATGCCGACACGCCCTTCCTCTCCAAAGAGGGGAAGGGCGTGTCGGCTTCCAATAGCTCCCCGAAAACATATAATCGCGTTTTGTTATTTGTTGCCGGGCGGTCGAATGTCCGTTCGGAACGGTGCGATTTCTCCTGAAGATATCGACTTCGGAGGCGATTCTCCGTTATAGATTCTGGTAATGAGCTTCGATGTATCGTTGGAACGCCTCCCGGTAATTTTCGCCGATCGGAACGTATTCGCTGTCACTTATAAAAACCCGACCTTTCACGTAGCTCCTGATACGTTGCAGGTTGACGATGTAGGAACGGTGGACCCGCATGAACATTTCCGACGGCAGGGCCGCTTCCATGTTCTTGAGCCGGAAAAGAGTCGTGATGGTCGATCGGTCGTCCAGATGGAGCCGTACGTATTCGCCTTCGCTTTCCAGATAAACGATGTCGCTGATGCGTACCAGCGTCGTTTTATAATCGGCTTTGATCGAGATATACTCCCGGTCGCGCGGGGTGGCTTCCGGGGCCGGGACGTCCCCCTGTGTCTTCCGATAGGCCAACAGTTCATACAGCGATTGCGCTTTGGTTACCGAACGGTTGAAATCGGCGAAGCTGAACGGTTTGAGCAGGTAGTCGATCGCATCGAGTTTGAATCCCTCGACGGCGTATTCCGAATATGCCGTCGTGAAGATAATCATCGGGCGGCTGACGAGCGACCGTACGAACTCTACGCCGCTCAAATCGGGCATGTTGATATCCACGAAAATCAGGTCGATCGGATTTCCGGCCAGATATTGCTGGGCTTCGATGGCGTTGGTGAACGCTTTTTCGAGCTTCAGAAAATTGATTTTGGCGATATAACCCTGTAATTGCCGCAGTGCCAGCGGCTCGTCGTCTATGGCGATACATTTCAGCATGGCATGATGGGGATTATGAGTTTGACGGTATAAACGGCCGGATCGGAATCGTCGATAGCGAGCGTATAGTTGTCCTGGTAAATCAATGCCAGCCGTTTTTTGACGTTTTCGAGTCCGATGCCCGTAGTACCCGACCGGGATTTTTCGTGACGGCTGTTGCTGATGACGGCCGTTACCGCATCATCCCGGTAGCCGATTCGGATCTGGATGAACGAGGCGTGGTTATAACTTACTCCGTGCTTGAACGCGTTTTCGACGAATACGATCAGCAGCAGGGGCGGGATGGCCACTTTATTCGGGATCGAGTCCGGATAGTCGAAACGGATGTCGATGCTGCTGTCGTAGCGGATGCGCATCAACTCGATGTAGTTCTCGATGAATTGGATGTCCTTTTTGAGCGATATGGTTTCGCTGCCCGATTCGTAGAGAACGTACCGCATCATCTTGGACAGTTCGATAACAGCGCTTTTCGCATATTCGGTATCTATGTCGATCAGGGCGTGAATATTGTTGAGCGTATTCATGAAGAAATGGGGATTGATCTGGTATCGCAGATAATCCATTTCCGCTTGCAGGTTCTGACGTTTGAGCTCCTCCATTTGCTGTTCGTCGCGCAGGGAGCGATACAGCAGTTTGATACCCATGTTCAGGCCCGTCATGAAGAATCCCAGCAGGATGTTCCAATAGATCGCCAGATCGGTGAATGACGCTTTGCCGTTCAGGATGTAGGGTTCGGTGTCGTATGGAGCGTATTTTTCATAAATGGCGACCAGCGAGAAAACGGCCGTAATGGTCAGCAGATTGACGACCAGATACCATACATAACGATGTTTTCGCAGTAACAGTCTGGGAGCGATCAGGCTGTTGTGGATGATGAAGATCAGCAGATAAGGTGCGATTTTTAGCCAGGCGATCAGGATGTTCTCCAGACTGACGTGTACCTCTTCGAGCATTTTCGAGTTGAGGACCGGTACTAGGATAATCACCATCCATACCATCAGGTACAGGAGGTTTTCTCCGATCATTTGTTTGCTGCTGAATTTCATATTGGCAAAGATAGCGATAAGCCGGAGGCAAACGCAAATTTATTTGCATTTTGTCGAGGCGAAATGTTCGGTGTCAGAGATAGTGAAAGGTGAGGTCAATCGTGCAGGCTTGCACGCAAAGATTGCCGAACCGCATCCTATCTTCTACAAATACAAAGATAGTGAAAGCCGAGAAGAAAACGGGAACTTGTTCATCGTTTTCCGAGGCGCATCCTGTTTTCTGCAAAGATAGTGAAAGGTAAGGACAATCGTACGGACTATTGCGAAGATTTCCGAGGAGCCTTCGAAACAGCTTGCCGCCTGAAAAGGCGGCAAGCTGTTTCGAAGGGAAACTTGTCGGATTGTCGGCGGAAAACCCTTCGATAGCGATTTTTCGTGCGTCATCGAATCGGCCTATTTCTCCAGCAGAGCCGTATTGTATAGGTAGCGCTTGATGCTGCGTTTGGGCGTCTTTTCAAATTCGGTGGGATAGACCGTGATGCTTGCGACCTGTTCGTAGGATGCCAACAGTTTGTTGAGTTCCTTGAGGTTGTTTTCCATGATTCGGGGCAGTTCCTCTTTATCGATCCCTTCGAGCTCCGCCTGTTCGAAGTCGGGAACGACCAATGCCGTCAAACGACCGTTGTGCTCCAGAACCAGCGATTCCTGGACCATATACATGTTGTTGAGTTTGTCTTCGATCTCTTCGGGGTAAATGTTCTGTCCGCTTCCCGTGAGTATCATGGTTTTCGAGCGGCCGCGGATGTAAAGCGTGCCGTCCGGGTCCATCGTGGCGATGTCGCCCGTATGGAGCCACCCTTTTTCGTCCAGAACCTTCCGGGTTTCCTCCTCGTTCTTGTAGTAACCCATCATGACGTGCTCGCCGTGCACCAGGATCTCGCCCGCGACGTGTTCGGGATCGGGCGAGTCGATCTTCACCTGGATAAATTCCGAGAGGAAACGCCCGCAGGAACCGGCCTTGAATTCGTTGTCGGGAGTGAAGCTGATGAGCGGAGCGCATTCGGTCATGCCGTATCCAATCGTGATCGGGAATTTGATACTCATCAGAAATGCTTCGGTTTCCATATTCATCGGTGCACCGCCCACGATGAAGATGTTCACCTCTCCGCCGAACGATTCCATCATCTTCTTGCGGATTACCGAGCGCAAGGCGGTATTCAGCAGCGGAATCTTCATAGCGATACTCATCGGCCCCTTTTCGAGCAGCGGCAGTACCTGTTTGCGATAGACTTTCTCGAGAATCAGGGGTACGCAGCAAATGATCGTGGGGCGCACGACCTGCATGGCTTCGATCAGGATTTTCGGAGTGGGAATTTTGCCCAGCAGGGTGATGTGGCCTCCGACGGCCAGCGGCGCGAGAAAGTCGAATGCACAGCCGTAGGCGTGTGCCAGAGGCAGGAACGAGAGCGTGCGTCCGCCGCGCTGGAAATAGTTCGTGCCGGTTTGGGTGTTTATGGCTCCTCGGGCGAAGAGCACGTTGCCCGTCAGGTTATTGACCGAGAGCATGACGCCTTTCGAATAGCCGGTCGTTCCCGAGGTGTAGTTGAGCAGGATCATCCGGTCGTTGGGAATCTTGTGGAAGCGGATATGTTCCGGTCCGAATCCCTTCGGATAGGCTTTGCGGAAGTGATTTTCGCGGTTTTTCTGAAACTCCGTCAGCTTCTTCGGATCCCGGCGCTCGTAGATCGCGTTCAGGTCCGTGAGCGAGAAGACGGCTTCGACCTTTCGGATCTGGTCGGCTTCGATCGCGTCCCAGAACGTGTCGCCCAGGAAAAGCAGTCGGCTTTCCGAATGGTTGATGATGTGGATCACGTCGTTGGCATGGAAATCCTGCAGAATGGGTACGATGACTGCGCCGTAAGTGATCGTGGCGATGTAGGTGATGCACCAGCGGGGATTGTTGCGGCCGATCAGCGCAATTCGGTCGCCCTGCCGGATGCCCGCCTCGTCGAAGAGCAGATGCAGCTTGGCGATCTCGGCGCCCATTTCCAGGTAGGTGAAGTTCTCCTGCTTGAAATAGTCGGTCAATGCCGGCAGTGCATAGTTCTCCCGGAAGCTGGTTTCGTAAATATTAATCAGGTTTTCGCGTAACATAGAATTTTCGGTATCAAGTAGTGGATAATTCAATTTTTAGGGCGAAACGCTTGTCCCGGGGGGACTGGTGTCCGGCCGGATTCGGGTTATTCTTCTTAACCTCTTCCGGCAAAGATAATATATGCCGGGAACAAAGCAAATTTCGTGTGTTTCGCTTTTTGACAGTTCGTACAAATCGGTATTCGTTGCGAGCAAATATATGAAAATCTATCCAATCGGTAAAATACCCGTTTTTTGTCGGAAGAATTCGGGGATGCCTTCGTTTTTATTTTACAAGGCCGTTTCAGCCGGTTTCGACAGATCGGATCGCAGCGGAAACAGACACAAATAGATCGAAATCGGACAATACAAGCGTGTTGAATAATGGCGATTTCCGGCTCGCTATTTACCGTGGATTGAATGTCCGATCTGAAACGGGCGGATGAAGCGATCCGAATGACCGTTGGGGCAGGAGATGGAGCAGTCGGATTTTTTTGTGCCTATTCGGATATGGTTCCGGTTTCGGACCTTATTCGATAAAAAACGATTCGCCAAACAAGCGAATCGTTTTTACCGTGCTATTTGTCCGCTTTTCGATGGGGCTTCCAGATGTATATTTTGGATTCCGTGCCGTTTTTCAGCCGAACGATATTTTTGCGGTGGGTGTAGAGCAGCAGAACGGCCGTGACGAACGAGAAGACGATGAAAGGCACCGATTGGTTCACTTTGGGCGAAGCGATCGTGAAGACCGGAAAGCAGCAGCCGGCCACGATCGAGGCGAGTGAAACGTAGTGCGTCATCATCAGGATCACGACCCATACGGCGAAGCAGAGCAGTACTACCGGCGGATAAATACCCGTAATCGCCCCTACCAGGGTCGCCACGCCCTTGCCGCCCCGGAATCCCGCGAAAATGGGGAAGATGTGTCCGAGCACGGCGGCGAATACGGCGATGATCTTGATATTTATCAGCCACATATCGTTGATGTAGGCGTCGTATTTGAGGATCTCGGTCAATGTGACCGCGACGAATCCCTTGAGGAAATCCAGCAGAAAGACCGGCAGGGCTGCCCGGCGTCCCAGCACCCGCAGCATGTTGGTCGTACCGGCGTTTTTGCTGCCGTGTTCCCGGATGTCGATGCCGTAATATTTTTTGCCTATCCATACGGCGCTGGGGATCGAGCCGAGCAGGTAGGCGATGATTATCATCGTGATAATGCAATAGTAAGTCAGTATCATGCCCTTTATTTGTCAGGATTGTATATGCAAATATAAACGAAAAAAATTTAAATACTGCGGCTTTTGGGGAAAATAGTCCGAAGCGAACGGGAAATCCGGGAGTTTTTCGTATATTTGCAAAATTAAATCAATTATTAACCGCTCTAAAATAGTTAATTTTATGATCAATACGAAAGCTTTATTGGAGCCGATGGGGTCTTGGGCCTGGTGGCGTTCCTGGATTCAGTTGTTTGTCGGTTGTGCGATCATGGGATCCGGTTTCGTTTTTTTTATCAATCCTTACAATTTCGTTCCGGGCGGAGTCTATGGCGCCGGCATCGTATTGCATAATATTTTCCCGTCGATCCAGGTCGGTACTTTCGGCTATATGTTCGACGTGCCGCTGATGATTACCGCCGTATTGGTTTTCGGCGGACAGTTCGGCGCCCGGACGGTGGTGGCTGCGCTGTTCACGCCCGGTTTTATGAATATCCTGACGCGGTTGGTCTATTCCGATGCGGCATTTACGGCCGACGGTATCAATCTCGATCCGGCGCTATTGCTGGGCGGTTCGCTCAACTTGTCGAACGATCTGTTGCTGACCTGTATCATCGGTGCGGTCGTTATCGGCGTGGGGCAGGGTATGGTCGTGCGGACACAGGCTACCACGGGCGGTACGGACATTATCGCCATGTTGCTTCAGAAGTATGCGGGCATCAAGTTTTCCACGGGTATCTTCCTGGCGGATTGCGTGGTGATCCTTTCTGGCTTGGTGGTGATCGGTTTCGGTCTTGGTACGGGCGATAGTTCGGGTTCGGGCTGGGTGCTGACACTCTATTCGCTCATTACGATCTTCATCTGTTCGCGGGTCGTAGCCCGGGTGATCGACGGTGCGTCGTACGACAAGTTGCTGTTCATCATCAGCGATGAAAACGAAAAACTCCGGACATTCATTCTGGAGGATCTGGAACGCAGCGCTACTTTTATCAAGGCACGGGGTATGTACTCCGAGGAGGAAAAGGATATGATTTTCCTGGTGGTCGATCGCAAGGAGGTGCATGCGGTACAGCGTAAGGTACAGGAGATCGACCCGAAAGCATTCTTCGTGGTTACGGATGCCTACGATACCTACGGAGAGGGCTTCAAGCCTTTCCCGGAAGCGGGTGCGATTCAGGCACAGTAATTTTCAGAAATACCGGGGAAACGGGAACCGCGATCGTCGATTCCCGTTTTTCGGTCCTAATTTTACCGGGCGAGTCCGGTTTTGCAACTATGAATAACGAGAAGATAAATACTTTGCGTCCGCTGCAGGGTGCGGGCCGTAAACTTTTTGTCGAAACATACGGCTGTCAGATGAACGTCGGCGATACGGAAATCGTCGTTGCGATCATGCAGCAGGAGGGCTATGTCTATACCGACAAGATCGAGGAGGCGGATGTCGTTCTGATCAATACCTGTTCGATCCGAGATAATGCCGAACAGCGCATTTGGGGACGTTTGCGGGAGATGGCTCATCTGCGCCGCCGCCGGCCGGGACTGCTCGTCGGTATTATCGGTTGTATGGCCGAACGTTTGCGGGAACGGCTGCTCGAAGGGGAGAACCCCGTGGATATCGTCGCCGGTCCGGATGCGTACCGCGACCTGCCCCGCCTGGTGCGCGAAGCGGGCGAAGGCGGCCGGGGCGTCAATGTCCTGCTTTCCCGCGAGGAAACCTACGCCGAAATCGCTCCCGTGCGGCTCGATCGCAACGGCGTGAGCAGTTATATCGCCATCATGCGCGGGTGCAACAACTATTGTTCGTACTGCGTGGTGCCTTATACGCGGGGCGTGGAGCGCAGCCGCGATCCGCAGACTATTCTGAGCGAAGCCCTCTGCCTGTTCGAGAACGGTTACCGGGAGGTGACGCTGTTGGGACAGAACGTCAATTCGTATCGTTATGGAGCGGTCGATTTTCCGGAGCTGATGCGCCTTGTGTCCGAAATTTCGCCGCTGTTGCGCGTTCGGTTCGCAACGTCGCATCCCAAGGACATGAGCGACCGTCTGCTCGAAGTGATGGCGTCGAAACCCAACATCTGCCGCTGCATCCACCTGCCTGCCCAGTCGGGATCGTCGCGGATGCTCGAGAAGATGAACCGCAAATATACGCGCGAATGGTACCTCGACCGCATCGCCGCTATCCGCCGCTATATGCCCGATTGCGCGATTACGACCGACCTGATCGCCGGATTCTGCAGCGAAACGGACGAGGATCATCGGCAGACGCTTTCGCTGATGCGGGAGGTGGGGTATGAATTCGCCTATATGTTCAAGTATTCCGAGCGGCCCGATACGTTCGCTCAACGTCACATGCCCGACGATGTGCCGGATTCGGTCAAGACGGCCCGTTTGAACGAAATCATCGCCTTGCAGAATACGCTTTCGGCCGAAAGCAACGCCCGCGATGTCGGCAAAGAGTTCGAAATTCTGGTGGAAGGTACTTCCAAGCGCAGCGACCGGCAGCTTTTCGGACGTACGTCGCAGAATAAGGTGGTGGTCTTCGATCGCGGCGAGTGCCGGATCGGGGATTACGTGCGGGTGCGGGTGACCGCCTCCTCGTCGGCGACGTTGCAGGGAGAGTTGGTCGAAAGAACCCGCCCGTTTGAAGTGTAATAATTGGAAAAGAAAGAAAACGCATAGTATGAGATTTGACGAACTCGATCTGGAAGACGAGGTGCTGGACGGCATCGACGCCATGAATTTTCAGGAGATGACTCCTGTGCAGGAGCAGACCATTCCGATCATTCTGGACGGGCGCGATATTATCGCCTGCGCCCAGACCGGTACGGGCAAGACGGCTGCCTATACGCTGCCGCTGCTGAACCGGCTGCTGCTCGAAGGCAATGAGAAGAACGTCGTGAAATCGGTCATTATCGTACCCACGCGCGAGTTGGCACAGCAGATCGACATGCAGTTCCAGGGCTTTTCCTACTATATGCCCGTTTCTACCGCCGTAATTTACGGCGGCGGCGACGGCCGCGGCTGGGACCAGCAGAAGCGCGGCCTGCAAATGGGTGCCGATGTGGTGATCGCCACGCCCGGACGCCTGATTTCGCACCTTATGAACAGCCGCGTCGATCTTTCGCATGTGGATTACCTGATTCTGGACGAGGCCGACCGTATGCTCGATATGGGTTTTTACGACGACATTATGCAGATCGTTTCCTATATGCCCAAATCGCGGCAGACGCTGATGTTCTCCGCGACGCTGCCGCCCAAGATCCGGCAGATGGCCAAGCAGATTCTGAACGATCCCGCCGAGGTCAATATCGCCATTTCGAAGCCCAACGAGGCGATCGAACAGGGTGCTTATATCTGTTACGAGGGCCAAAAGCTGGGGATCGTCCGCGAGATGTTCTCCTGGCCTTCGGAGTCCAAGACGATCATTTTCTCCTCTTCCAAACAAAAGGTCAAGGAGTTGGCCCATACGCTCAAGCGTATGAAGCTCGACGTGGCTCCCATGCACTCCGATCTGGATCAGGAGAAACGCGAGCAGGTGATGCTCGATTTTAAGAATAATAAAGTGAGGATTCTCGTAGCGACGGACATCGTCGCACGCGGTATCGACATCGAGGATATCGGCATGGTCATCAATTATGACGTGCCGCACGATCCCGAAGATTATATCCATCGCATCGGCCGCACGGCGCGGGCCAGCGCTACGGGGCGGGCCGTTACGTTCGTGAACGAGGAGGAGCAGGGTAAATTCCACCGTATCGAGGAGTTTATCGAGCGGGAGATTCCGAAATTGTCCTTGCCGGAAGCCGTAGGTGCAGGCCCTGAATATAACCCCGCCGCTTTTTCCGGTCATGGCGGCCGCCGGGGACGCAGTGGGTCGGGCCGTGGCGGAAACGGACGCAGCGGGGGACGTGGTCGGAGCCGTGGACGCGACGGTGCGAAGAGTGCCGGTCCGGTACCTGCAGAAGGTGTCGTCGCGGCTGCGAATGTGGAGTCCCGCCACGGAGAAGGTCGTGGCGAGGGTAATCGCGGCAGCCGGGACCGGGGGCGTCGTCGTAACCGAAATCGCAACCGTAATCGCAATAAAGGCGGCGACGATACGCCGCAGGCATAGTGCCTTTTGAAATTCGCAGCGCCGGATTGCGGCTCCCGAAAGTGCGGGATCGCAGTCCGGCATTGTATTTTACGGAGCCGGCCAAGACCCCGTAAAGGTATGTCCAATGTCCCGGAACGATGCTGGAATACCGTCCTTGATTGCCTCTTGCAAGGAAACCGATCCGCTTGTGCGGACCGGCCTGTCGATGTTGTCGCCGGGAGCAAGGTGTCGGCTGGCATTTTTCGAAGTATCGTTGTCGAGGGGAGAAAGCCTGCGGAGCCGGAAAGAGTGGCGGAGGCGGAGGCGTCATCGATCCCATCGTATGAGGCTTTTCGCGTCGGGCCGTTCGTGCCGGACGGGCCTTGTTTTGCGGGGCGTTCGGACAGGGTGAAGAGGACGTATTGCGTAAAATCCCGGATGAATACATATTCATCCGGGATTTTGTAGCGATCTTAACGAAATGGAGGAACCTCCTTTCGGTGCGTCTGCTGCGAATCACTTTTTGTTGCGGGGATCCCACGTCGGGTGTGCCGGGTCCTCCGCTTTCAGGGCTTCCTCATAGTCGATACCCAATGCCTTCGCCACGCCTTTGCCGTATTCGGGATCGGCGTAGGAGCAGTTGCGCACGTGCCGCTGTTTGATGAAGAGGGCGCTGTCGCCCATCGCGCGGGCCGTGTTCTCGCACGTCGCCCGTTGGTCTTCGGCCGACATCAGCCGCCAGAGCTTGCCCGGTTGGGTGAAATAGTCGCTGTCGAGTTCCCGTTCGTCGTAATTGTAGATGGCACCGTTCACCTCCAAAGGCGGTTCTTTCAGGTTCGGGCTGTCCTGCCATTCGCCGTAGCTGTTCGGCTGGTAGGGGATCGTCGCTCCGTAATTGCCGTCCGTGCGCATCTGTCCGTCGCGGTGGTAGTCGTGGAACGGACAGCGGGGTTTATTCACGGGAATCAGGTTGTTGTTCACGCCCAGCCGGTAGCGCTGTGCGTCGCCGTAGGAGAAGAGCCGCCCCTGCAACATCTTGTCGGGCGAGAAGCCGATGCCTTCGATGACGTTCGCAGGGTTGAACGCCGCCTGTTCGATTTCGGCGAAGAAGTTGTCCGGGTTGCGGTTCAGTTCGAGAATACCCACGTCATGCAGCGGGAAATCGCCGTGATACCACACTTTGGTCAGGTCGAAGGGATTGATTTTGTAGTTTCGGGCCTCCTCTTCGGTCATCAGCTGCACCTGCATCAGCCAGCGGGGATAATCGCCCCGTTCGATCGCTTCGAACAGGTCGCGCTGGTTCGACTCCCGGTCTTTGGCGATGACCGCCTCGGCTTCGGCGTCCGTGAGGTTCTTGATGCCTTGCAGGGTGCGGAAATGGAATTTGACCCATGTGCGCTTGTTGTCCTTGTCGTAGAAGCTGAAGGTGTGGCTGCCGAAGCCGTGCATATGGCGGAACGAGGCCGGAATGCCGCGCGGACTCATCGTGATCGTCACCTGGTGGAGCGCTTCCGGGAGGAGCGTCCAAAAATCCCAGTTGTTGTTGGCACTTCGCATGCCGGTGCGCGGATCGCGTTTGATGGCGTGGTTCAGGTCGGGGAATTTCAGCGGATCGCGCAGGAAGAAGACCGGCGTGTTGTTGCCTACCAGGTCCCAGTTGCCCGTGTCGGTGTAGAATTTCATGGCGAAGCCCCGGATGTCGCGCTCGGCATCGGCGGCGCCGCGCTCTCCGGCTACGGTCGAGAAGCGGACCAGACAGTCGGTCTTTTTACCCACCTGCGAAAAGATCGAGGCCCGGGTGTATTTGGTGATGTCGTGCGTCACGGTGAAGGTCCCGAAAGCTCCCGATCCTTTGGCGTGCATGCGGCGTTCGGGGATCACTTCCCGGTCGAAATGGGCGAGTTTTTCGAGATACCATACGTCTTGCAGCATGGCGGGGCCGCGCACGTCGGCGGTTTGGATGTTTTGGTTGTCGGCAATGGGTTTCCCGTTTTCGGAGGTCAGTCTTTTCTTGTCCATATCCTATCGTTTTTTGTCGGCATGCAGAAAATGCCGGACCGGTTTATGATTGAATTTCATATCGTTGTAATTCAGAGCAAAAACATTGCCATACAGACTGGCGTTGCCTCTTTGGGGATATGTTTTTTCTGCGAGGAGCGGACTGTCGGAGCGAATTTTTCAGGGAAATCGACTCTGTTTTTCGAGGATTTGGAAAATTTCACTATATTTGTCCCGTTAACGGGGGATTAGCTCAGTTGGCTAGAGCGCTTGCATGGCATGCAAGAGGTCATCGGTTCGACTCCGATATTCTCCACCAAGTAAAAAACGGCCTCAAACGCATATAGAGGGCATTTTTGAGAAAACCACCTATACGGGTGGTTTTCTTTTTCTGCATACTCTTACACATATTTCGTGAGAAATATGTAGCTTTGTTTTACGAATGTTTTGCAAAGCCACACAAGTATGCCAACCTACAAGCCCACCGTATTCAAGCATCACCAGCGCCGTGATGGGAAATTTCGTGTTTCGATTCGAATAACGCATAATCGCAAGTCGGTTTACATGCCGACCGACGTCTATGTTTCGCGTAAACAGATCACGACAGACTTCAAAACCATCAAGGACACCGAGGTTGTGCGGATGATCGACCGTGACATCATCGAGTACGAAAATATCCTGCTGCGGAACCTCGGTTCGAACCTCTCGCAATACACGGCCCGCGAGTTGGCGGACTATATCGAAAAGTACACGACGACGGACGGCGGTGCGGGCATCGACTTCATTGCCTTTTGCGAGGGCCATATTAAGGCGTTGAGGGCCGAGGGGCGTAATGGGACGGCCGGACGATTTGAGGCCGTCATTCGCAACCTAACCGACTATTTCGGGCGTTCCACCGTATTCGTCAAGGAAATCAACGTTAAGAACTTGCAGGGATTCGTCGAGTATATGCAGAAACCGCACGAGCAGACACGAACGAACCAGCACGGAAAAGAGGTGACGGTGCGGCGCCCCGGGTGCAAAGCGCAAACGGCAAAGGACTATTTGGCCGACCTGCAAACCCTTTTTAATGCGGCCTGCGATAAGTACAACGACGAGGATGCCGAGGCGGTCCTGATCACGCACCGGCCGTTCGGCAGCAAGAAATTGCAGGTCGAGGTGAAAGAGGAACCGGAGAAACGCGATCTTTCCGAGGATGACCTCGTGAAGATCCTGAAAGCCGAGGCGGTCCCGGGCAAGCGCATGCAGTTGGCGCGGGACGTGCTGGCGCTCTCGTTCTACTTGTTGGCCATGAACACCGCCGACCTGTTCGGAGACGATGCCGAGATCGTGGAGGATCGGATCACCTACCACCGCCAAAAGACGGCCACCCGTCGCAAGGATGAGGCGCTGATGTCCGTAAAGGTCGAGCCGGAGGCGCTGCCACTGATCCACAAGTATCGCGACCCCGACAAACGACGGTTGTTCTCGTTCTATAAAATGTATGCCAATTTTCGAGAGTTCAACCACAACGTGAATGCGGGCTGCAAACAGCTTGCCGCGCACTTGGGTATCGATGTGCCGTTGAGTACCTATTACATCCGCCACACCTGGGCCACCCTTGCCTCCGAGGAGTGCGGGATCTCGGAGGCCGACATCGCGCTGGCACTGAATCACGTCGGGGCAGCTACCGGCCTCGAAAGCGGCAAAAGTCTCAAGACCACGCGGGGGTACATTCACCGCCGGTTCACGCGCAACGACACGAATAACCGCATCGTTTTGGACTACGTGAAGAGCAAATACTAATTATTTTCTACGAAAGTATAAAATAATATACTATTTATTTGGATAATGATATATTTTGCATTATCTTTGTATCGTCAAACAATAACAAAGGGTAATATGAAATCAAGTGAGTTGCACCGCCTAATCCTAAAAAATGGATGGCGATCTATTCGACAGACAGGGAGCCACGTAATTTATGAAAAGGATGGCAAAACGGTTTCGGTTCCTTTTCACGGCTCGAAAGAGATGGGTTCGGGAATAGCAAGGCGGTTTATCCGGGAGATGGGGCTGAAATAAGCCCCCTCCCCGGGCAACCGGAAACAAAATAACACACACGACTATGGAAAAGGTAAAGGTTATCATCGAATGGGCATCGGACGGAACGATTTCGGCCATGATGGAAAAGGATATGTTTGCCGGCATGGGCGATACCGTCGAGGCGGCCGTTGCCGACATGAAAGAGGGCGTTGCGCTCTACATCAAAACGGCCAAGGAGATGGGCTTTCCCTACAAGGCATATTTGGACGGAGCGTATGAGATCGAACTGGAGTACGATGCAGTCAGCGCGTTGAAATATGCACGCGAGTACATCAAGGACACCAAGCTGGCGGAACTGACCGGCATACCGGCCGCCCAGTTGGGCCGTTATGCGAACGATAAGGCCAAGCCCCGCCCTGCCCAGCGCCGCAAGATCGTCGAGGCGCTGCACCGGTTCGCGGTGGCGTTCTCCTCGATCGTGCCGTAATGAATCGCTGTTACCGGTAGTTATTGTTTGACGACGACCTATTTGGAAACGGCAGCCCCCGGAGATGCTCCGGGGGCTTTTTACAAAGTTTCGCGCAAAGATTTGTGTGATTTCCGACAGAAACTTTCGAGCAAACTTTCGCTTTCTTCATCTTCTTGTGCCCGAAAGACAGCAACGACGACCTCGCCGCGATGATGCGGCACCGGAATGCGATCATGAAAGAGGCGGGGAAAGAACCATCGTAACCCCTCATATCCTACCCTGCAATATTGGAAATCCCCCGGAGTGATCGGGGGATTTTTTATTTTATCATTTTCAAAAATTCGGATTCGAAAATAACCCGAATATTAGCACCTTTCGCATTACAATCCTCGATCTTTTTTAATTTGGATGGTCCCGCATCCGCGCCGACGATAACATAATCTGTCAAGCTGCTGATCGAGTTGTTAATATCTGCACCCATTGCTTTGACGATCTCGGCCGCCTCGCTACGGGATATTGATTCAAGCACACCAGTAAATACTACCTTTTTGTCGTAAAACGGACTATTGGGATCCGCATGTTCTAAATCCTGTTCCAAGATGTCGCCAGATAAACGATCCTCTACTATTATGTCACCCGTTATGATCTGATCATAAAATGACTCTTTTTCGTGTACTGTAATATTTCCTTTTGAAAGCAACTCATTTTTACGCTTGGCAGATATAGCTTTACGACCCTCGATTTCGCAAAGGTATTTTTTATAGGCATACCAAGCATCGGAATCGAGTTCAAAATCGACGTCATCATTGGATAGATCGTATTTGATTACCAAGTTCTTGATTTTTACTACATCTATCCCCTCAATATGTCGAATATCGTTTATTAGTGTTTCAACACCTTTATTGAATAAATCTATTGCATTGCTGATTTTATAGGCATCAACGGTCAAACATTGAAAAGAATCAGGCGTGATTGTGTATGTAATGACGCCACTTGTTTCATGTCCAGTAATTGATATTTTCATAAGGCGATAGAGTTTATGTTATTCTGCGAACGCGTGAAACAATAATATATCCAGTTTTGTAATCCGTTTTGTCGTGGTGGTGATGTTGAGGTTGTAAGGCAGGGCCGCGTCTTTGATCGGATAATCGGGTGTCAGTATAAATCGTTCGGGTTGTTTTATCCTTGTACCGCCTTGCCAGCAACACCCTGCACATCCGCCGCAGCCCCTTTTTGGGCTAATAATTCGATCGTCTTTTGCTGGGAGGCAACAATATCCAATAATTTATCGATTCGTTCCGAATTTTTGTCGTTTTTTTCTGCGGAGGCCTCATTATTTTTAAGCATTTGTCCATTTCCGGTAAGAAGCCAATAGCAATCCACATCTGGATAAATAGTGATAATATTCGCTATTGCATCCGAGTTCAATGGCGTAAATTTCGCCTTTCCTTTGAAACTCGCATAAGACATTCCTATTTCATTTGAAAATTTCTCATAACTAACCCCGTGATATTTAGCAATTTGCAATACCCTCTCCTTTATTTCAGTTATTTTATTTGCCATTTATTTGGAAATTGGTTATTTAATTCACTATATTTGCATTGTCATTACAATAGTAATTACAAATATAATCAAATAAACGAGATCATTAGTGTCCCGTTAAAATGGGACGAGTTAAACAATTAATCAAATAGCCCCGGAATAAGGGGATTATTTAGATCTTTGACATCATTGAAATTAGTCTTATCGAACAGGTCACGCAAGTGGGTTTTGTCAGTCAATGATATGCTGAGAATTTGCAAAACTTCATAGGTTGAGCGTTTCAACTTCATATCATGTTGGACAATAGCCACAAGGCAGTATGTGATAATAGCCACACTGATTTGTATGCGAACAGCGTTCTCTGTTGTGCCCCAAAATTTCTTTATCTTGAGATGCTGCTTGAGCCATTTGAAGAACAGCTCGATTAACCATCTTTTCTTATAAAGATTGGCGATATCCAGTGCAGAAAGTTGTTTTGCATTTGTCAAAAAAGTGAACTCACGGTCATCTTCTTCATCGTAATATCGGACGAGTCTGAATGACTCAGGATATTTCTTCTCGGAGAGATAGCCGGTCAGTTTCACTTCCGCATCTGTCATTATATTCTTTGGCATTCTTCGCTTCCATTGGACTGTCTTATACTTTAAATTCGTCTTGGCTCTGACAACAAAGAAAGAGTCTGTAAGATGTATCTTATAGAGTTCTTTAAAGGAATCATAAGCCCTGTCGAAGATATAATAAGCATTTGGTTCATAATGGATTGAAGACAGTAATGTAGAATCATGCTTTGATGCAGTGGTTACGGTATAGAAGGCAGGAACTTGTGCTTCAATGTCATATAAGACATGAGCCTTAACTCCTCCTTTCTTGTTTCGGAACTTTGCCCATGGGAATGTTGCAAGACATAACGGAATCGTTGTTGAATCAAACGCATATTTCTTTC
>ERZ773260.1543-NODE-1543-length-29374-cov-54.509806_pt1 | contig 29374 bp, 37 predicted proteins | sample MGYA00511387_ERZ773260 | MGnify/ENA primary metagenome ERZ773260 (study PRJEB29015, sample SAMEA2737745) | human gut metagenome | biome: human gut; feature: human-associated habitat; material: faeces | place: China | collected 2012 ... | reverse complement strand
TGAAGGAGCTTGAAAAATCCGGGATCGTGTTCTTCCTGCACCCCTACTCCAACAATCTTCTGAAGCGGACGATCAAAACGCCGAAGATGTATTTCTTCGATACAGGGCTGGTCTCCTATCTGACCCGGTACTCAAGCCCCGAAATTTTGATGAATGGCGCAATCAACGGGGCCATCTTAGAAAACTATGTTGTGTCGGAAATCATCAAGACCTACAGCAACAGTGCGCAGGACTGCCTGCTGCATTATTACCGGGACAAGAACAGCAACGAGATCGACTTGATTATGGAGAGCGACGGTCAGCTGCACCCCATCGAGATCAAAAAAAGCATCAACCCGCCCACACAAATTACGGGTGCTTTCAAGCTGCTGGATAAAGCCTCTGTGCCGAGAGGGACAGGCGCGATCATCTGCCTTCGGGAGGCATTGAGCGCAATCGACAGCAGCACATACATTGTCCCCGTGTGGATGATCTGATTTCGTTCCAAAAAAAAATATTCTATATACAGCCGCTTGGTTTCCAAGAGAAATCAAGCGGCTTTTTCTATAGAGCGTGTTATTCAAAAAGCATAAATGAAGGAGGAAGCAAGATGACAAACGAAGAACTGAACACCGCTTTATATAGGAAGGTGTTCGCAGAACAGGAGAAGTATCGGGAGTGGCTGCTTTCCCAGCCACCCGACGAAATCCTGAACCACTGCTACGAGTACACGGTGCGGGAGGACATCGTGCTGGCACTGGAGGAATACGACTTGTCCGATAAGCAGTGCAAGGCACTCCTGAAGTCGCCCTGTCCGCTTGCGGATGTGTTCAAGGACTTTGAAAAGCGGGAGACCGACCACATGGACATCATCCGGGACACCATCGAGTGCCGAGCCAATGCGGTCATCCGGGCCGATTTTTTGAGAGACCGGCGTGAAGCAAGGTGATGCACTATGAGCTATATTGCTGCGGAGGATGTTGCCAAGGCCAAGGAAATGGAAAAGTACATTACCGATGAACGCACAGGGCTGAAATATGAATTGGTCGGTGACTATTACCTGGTTGTCGGAGATGATGAGCCGGAGGAAGATCAGCCAATCGGGATATGGGGACAACGGCATTTACGCCATTTGAAACGCCGCCACAAGGTAATCTATGCAAATTTGCTGACAAGCGGCAAGCTACCCGAATATCTTGCGGATATGCAGGATTGGCTGGACCTCGGGCCGGGCCACCGCATGAACGTCCCCGGTACCAGCTGCGGCAACTGGAAGTGGCATATGCTGCCCGGGGAGGCGAGCCACAGCCTTGCCAGCAGCATCCACGAGATGACCCGCATCTATGGCCGCCTTTGATAAAGCCCATAAGGCTCATAAAGCATTAAGCAGCCAACGCCATAGGCGTTGGCTGCTCTTTCAGCAAGGGATACAAAGGTACAGATATTTCAGCTTTGTTTTGCCGGGTATCAGGTGCGCTGCACCTGGCCATCGACCTCCGGGTAGGGCAGCTATCTACAGCTGTGGCCCTTCATGGGTTATAAACAAAAAATTAAATAATGAATCATAGCGGCATCGCGTTGGACGACGCAGCTTGCCATTGTCTACAGGGGCTGTTCTGCACCTCCTATTGAGGAGAATACTATGCCGCTGCACATCGGACGATGAGAAAAGTTCCATTTTTTTCACAAACAGGGTAAGCGCGCTCTCTGAGTCAGCCAAGGTTTCGGCTCTGGCATTATCAGCGTGGCGAATTTTACGCACCGTATACCGGAACACCCTTCCGATCATGTCGGTGAAGGTGAGCTCCTCCCCGGCGTCCAGCTGATCGATAAAATCGAAATTGCCATCCTCACTGCGTCCTCCCACGATCAGTGTACCGTCATACACGCTGCCCATAAACCTGGCTGGACGAAAGCTCTGCTCGGAGCTGTCCCATTCTGCGCTTACTGGCAGCTTAATGCCTCGGCCCGGGAGCTCCAGCAGGCCGATTACATCAATTCCGTCGATCTCCACAGCAGCCATGGCGCTGTCAGCGTGATTTTCGATAACACCCGCTGATCGCTCCGGCAGAGCTGCTTCGATTTTTTCAATCAGAGAGGGAATGTCAGCTGCCCTTTGCTTATCCTGCGCCTGTCGCACGACGAATAATATCGCCGCAGCGCCCAGCAGCAAAACGCCCAGCGTAACAAGTAGGATGGAAAGCCCTTTACTTCGCACGGGACTTCTTCCTCAACACGATGCCCACCACCAGCAGCGCCAGCCCGGATGCAGCCATCAAGAGCACATACAGGGTCATATTTGTTGTGTCGCCGGTCTGCGGACGATTTCCTGCAGGCGTCTCCGGCTTGGTGTTGGTAATGCTGAAGGTATCGCCGCTGCGCTGAATGCCCACCGTATAACCCTCTGGCACATTCACTTCGTTTACGGTCCATACGCTGCCATCATCAACAGCCTTCCATGTGTACATCCAGTTGTTTTCAGCGCTGAGAGTCACGGACTGCTGCAGCTATCCGTCCCTGCGAATCTCCACAGAGACGCTGACCGGGCGATCCTGGCCGCCGTCCCTCCAGGCCTTCACCGCTTTATAGGTGACCTCGCCCTTGGCTGGTGTGTGTACACTCATTTTTGGCCTTGCGGAGACGGAATACACCCACTGCCCCTCACTGTCCACCCCTGGCACGGCCGCCAGGAAGGATTCAAACACATAGTATTTGCCATCCTGCTCTGTGCGCACGGAGGAAACCAGGTATATGCCCGCAGTAAGATTATCAAAGACGACCTTGCCCCTCGCATCGGTTTTGGCAGTTTGGTCAGCCGCGATGCCATCGGCGAGAATGTAGGAGTTCAGAGTGATGGTCATTTCATCCCACTCGCTCTGAGAGGAGGTGCCGGTGACCTGGATGGGGTATGACCGGAAGCTCCCGGCCAAAGCATACTGCGCATCCTCGGTAATATCCGCAATGTGCCAGAGCTTGATGTCTTGCCCGGCAAAGACCATTCCCTCGGAGAAATAGGTCACGTCCAGAGTGCAATCACTGCGCAGCTGCACCTTTTCACTGGCCTCCGTGGTGGAGGCGGCGTGGGCGGTCACTGCTCCCGACAGGAGCAGTGCAGCAATCAGTATAAAGTTTGCGATCCGGTAGCTTATTTTTTTCATATCAGTTCTCCCTCGTCATTGATGGGAAGCTTCCGCTTCGCAGGCTTAAAGCAGACGTACAGAATGAGCAGCAGGATGATGGGCATTGCCACCACCGGTGTAACGATCAGCCGATCGATGATAAATGCATCCGATATAGCCCCAAAGGAGCGCATATCCTCAGATTCGATCCTGTGGCCGCGCACCAGCAGCCGATGGGAATTGATGCCATAGGGCGTGCAGGTGACCAGGGTGCAGAGTTCCTTCTCCTCGTCGATGAGCAGGTCGCTCACATCGTCCGGCAGGACGGTTTTAATTTGATCCACCTCATAAATAAAGGTCTTGTCCAGCACCGTGATCCGGAAGGTGTCGCCCACCTCCAGCTTGTCCAGATCCGAGAACAGCTTTGCGCTGGGCAGGCCCCGGTGTGCCGAGATAGCCGCATGGGTACCCTTTCCTGCAATAGGAAAGCTGCTGCCTTGAATGTGTCCGCAGGCATGGTTCAGCATAGAGGGGTCCGTGCCGTGATAGATGGGCAGCTTCACCTGAATCTTGTCGATGTCTATATAGCCGATGACGCCATCGCCGACGGCATTGAGGCAATCATCGTATCCGCTGATCTGCTGGTATTCCGTCAGCGGGAATGACAGCGCCTTCAGCTCACTATTGTATTCCTCCGCCCGCTCAAAATAGGCGGTATTGTCCTTAGGCGACAGACTCTTGACAATGGTGTCATAGTCCACGATGGCCCTGGATTGTGTGATGGAGTTCCAGTAGCTGCTGACGGACGGATACAGCAGGAGAGAGAGGCCCGCCAGGAAAACGCCCAGCAGTATTAAGGTGATTACTTTTCGCTTTCTCACGGGTTTATCTCCTGTTGCGTTCCAGGGCGCACGAAGCCGAACACACGGCTGTCCGGCCGCCTGCAATAGGCGGGCCGGGTGTATTCGGATGCGTCCGCCTTGGAAAAGGATATGCCATTGGGAGGGCGGAGGCGAACCTCCGCCTCCCATGGCGGTGCAGTGTGTCAGGGATGCAGGATCAGAAGGATTCCTTGCTCATTCTCTTGTTGGTCACCAGGAATACGCCTGCGCAGATGACAGCCAGAGCGCCCAGGGCCACAAAGATCACGGTGCCGATGCCGCCGGTTTCGGGCAGCATGGTGCCGGTGGAGTTGGCAACGCCCGCAGTCAGGGAATGGTCAGCTCCGAGAGTGGAGGAAGCGCTGTCGATGGTCGCAGAGCCATCCTTGTTCAGCACGATGGTGATGTCCTTGGTAAGCTGGTTGTAGCCGGCGGGGGCGACGGTCTCCTCCAGGTAGTAAGTACCGGCCTGCAGACCGTCAAAGCGCGCAGCGCCGTCAGCGCCGGTGATGACCTCAGTGGCATCGGCCTTGGCATCCACCCAGGTGACCTTAGCGGCGTCATACTTATAGTACTTGCCCTCAGCGTTCTTCAGCAGGAACTTGGCGCCCTCCAGCTTGGTGCTCTCGTTGTCGGCGGCGTACTTGTTGATGACGATATTGAAGGAGAACACTTCCACTTCCTCGTGGGATTGCCCAAAAGAGTTTTTGTCAGCGGGGTTGTTGCTGTACTTGAGCGTAGCGGTGTTGGTTTCCTCATTGCGCTGGATGGCTTTATCGTTGACGGTGGCAGTGTAGGTGATGACTACAGGTGCGTCGATCTGTTTCTGATAGTTCATCATATTGATGCTGGCCACAAAGCCGTTCTCACTTTTTGTGATAGTCGCATCGGCAGTCACATCCTCGCCGCCGATGGTGACCTTGACGTCCTTGTTGAAGGTCAGACCCTCGGACATGGTATCCGTCACTTCGTAAGTATACTCGGTGTAGCCCTTGGTGGAGGGCACCTTGCCGGTGATGGTGTAGGTGAGCTTTTGACCGATTTCCACAGTGCGGTCGCCGTCATCCACAGACTTTTCGATCTGCGGCGCTTCGTTCTTGTCGCGAATCTGAATATCCTTGGCAGTAGCCAGCTCGCAGACAGTGCCGCTGGTGCCGGATACAAAGTAATAGCCCGGGGTAAGGCCGGAGGCCTTCATGGTGTTACCAACCTGGGTAAAGGCGGTGCCGGTGCCGAGAGAACCCGCATTCGTTTTCAGATACTGGGCAAAGGAGGCGGCGGAGAAGCTGTCGCCGGTGCTCACATTATACTTGCCCGTCTTACCAACGGGTGTTAGGGTGAGTCCGTTGGCAGTCACATCGGCGTATGCCTTGACGGTAGTAAAGGCGGCGGCGTTATCGCTGATGGTGTAGGAGTAGTGGTCGCCAGAGTAGGTCACGTCAAAGATCTTGTAGGCGGTGTAGGTGTGATCCCCCTGGGGATTGGTAATGGTGATGCTGCCGGTGTCTGCTGCAAAGGCGGGCACAGCCAGAGCCAGCGTCATGGCCAGGGCCAGCAAAACCGTGAAAAGCTTTCTCATCGTTTTCATCGTGCGTATCCTTTCTGATTTAAAGTAGTTTAATGGAAACGGATAGTTCCTGCGGCGCGGGTAGAGGTATATTTTGCGTGGGCAGGAGAGGAAACAAAAGCGTTAATCACCCTCCTTTCCGTACTTGCGCCTCAGAAGACATCCTGTAATAACAGCAGTGAGCATCAGAGCGATTCCGGCATACAGAAAGATTCCCCGTCCGATGCCGCCGGTTTCCGGCAGTGCAACGGTGGATGCATTGTAGATATCCACGGCCGTGTCATCTTTCATAGTAAAGGTATAGTTGCTGCTCCCGGCGAGGACGGTGCCGGTGCTGGGATCCTTCATAATAACGGTGTAGCCGTCTGTGGTGGTCTCCGTCACGGTGACCGAAGCACCCCTGGGGATGCCCGTGATGGTGGTCGACTCGTCGTTTTCAGAATAACGCTTTTTTGCAGATTGCCGCCGGCATCCGTATAGGAAACGGTAAAGGTAAAGCTGCCTGTGGTGTCGGGAGCGTTCACGATTTTCGTTAGCTTCAGGGCTCGCCCGGTATCCGCATAAGTGTTGGTGAAGGTGAAGACCGCGACTGTGGTGCTCTGCAGCTGCACAGCGTCATTCGTATCCGTCGCAGTCAGTTTAAACCCATGCAGCTTTGCGTCGCTCTCTTTAATTCTGTAGTAATCACCGAGCTCCTGATCCTTCATGGAGATACGGGCAGACAGTGTCCAGGAGCCATCGTCGTTGCGTGTCCAGCTGCCCAAATTTGTGGCGGTGTACGTCCCGACGGTTACGGGATTGGCAAAGCTGCCGTCAGCGGACCTTTGAACCGTAAAGGTCAGCTTTCCGGATAGCAGCTGCAGGTCAGACCCTCCACATGCTTTGTCAGCGTGAAATAGGGCTTTTCCGAGGAAGCCGGCGGGATCTGCTGGCTGAACCACACGTTGTCAATGTGGTTGCCGATGTAGTTTTTGTCATTGTATGTGCTTACAGCCATGAAGAAGAATCGGGTTTCATACTGCCCTGCCGGGATGGTGTACTGTCCGGAATGGGTGATCCACTTGCCTTGTGGGGCGGATAGATTACTTGCAACCGTGGCGCCATAACTGTTCGGATCTTTCAGCACCTGCTGCAGCTGATCCTGCGTGGTAATGTCCTTTGCGCTGCTTTCCGGCATCATGACCACGGCCATGGTATCCGTTCCGTTCCGGCCGCTGTGGTCCACGGACCAATACATGGTGGTTCCCGGGATGGTAGCTATGGTTTGGTACAGTGCGCCCGCGGCGCCGGCGTTGATCTCGGCATACTGCTTTCCGTTCGTTGGGGTGTCCTGTTTGTGATGTTGGGCTGCTTTACTCTTGTGATCAACGGTGCCTGTATCAATGATCTCAATGTAGTGTTTACCGTCATTTTGCTGCGTCGAACCATCCGGGTATGTAAGCTGACCGCCTTCCTCATTTGACGCGGTGGTTTTCCAAAACAGGCCTGCAGTCCCCTCGGGCACAAATTCCTGGAAATAGTAGTTGGTCAGATCCGGTGCCTCAAAGCTGCCGTTCAGAACGGAGGCCTGATAGGTGGTGTTGGTGCAGACAGCCGACACGCTGTCATATACGGTGCCGTCCACCATCAGTACGGCCTTGTATGTCACGGAGGGCAGCGTGTCGCTGACAGTTCCGCCGTCCAGGGCCAGGAACAGCTTTTCGCCATGGTCCCCACTGATGTTAGACACGGTGTTGCCGCCAGCAGTAAAGTTTTTCGCCGTTACGGCCGTATAGGTCTTTCCGTCGTCGGTGCTCTTATACCACTGATACTGGACGTTTTTTCCCTCCAACGCCGCAGCGCCGCCGGTGACGGCTGCCTCATAGCAGCCGGAAGTGGAAACATTGTCATTGATGGTAAGGGTCACATCTGTGATAGGGCCGCTGGCGGCAGGCGCCCGGGCCGGGGTGCTGTTGACCGCCGCGTCGTCCTCGGGCGTATCGCCGTTTGATGCCTCGCCCTCCGGATTCATAAAGCATGCTTCCGTATGCTTATGCTCCTCCATGGTACACACCAGGCCCTGGGGCGCGGTGGCGGGAACGGATATGACGCAATCCGCCGTGTGCTGGTGTACAATCCCCGTAACCAGACCGCAGATTAGGGTGTCACCGTCATAGCATGCGTCTGTGTGGACGTGCTCGTCCTGCTCGGCCAGCGCACACAGCAACTCACCGCTATCATCAAAACAGAAGCTGTCGTGCTTGTGGATGATGTACTCGCCCTGGCCCAGATCGGCCCCGGCGGTGCATTGGATCTCCTTGTGAGCCGGCGTACCGGGAAGCTCGTAGCAATCGTCCGTGTGGACGTGCTCGGCAATGCCGCAGTAGGTATCCGGCGTGGATTCCATGGTGATAGCCGGCAGAATGAGCGCATACGTCGTCACAAAGACCACAAGGCATATGGGCACAGATAAAATCTTGTACCAAGTGCGCTTCCGGCGGTGCTTCTTGTTCAGCTCTTCAGCCTGCGAATGAATGTCCATGTTCATGCAAATTTCTCCCCGTATTTCCAGGCGATGTTAGTCCGCGGAACCGATCCGCTTGATCGGCCACACTCTGAAAATGATTTTGCCTATGATTTCTTCTTTTTCCACGCAGCCCACCAGAGACGACCGGGAGTCCACGCTGCTTTCCCGGTGGTCGCCCAGGACGAAAAAGGAATTCTGAGGTACGGTGTACGGATATTCAATGTCGGCGGTGCCATAGGATTTTTCGGTTAGGTACGGCTCATCCAGCAGGGTATTGTTCACATATACGTCGCCGCTGTCGGTGATGACAACGCTGTCGCCGGGGCAGCCGATAATGCGCTTGACAAGAACGCGGTTGTTATAGTAAAAGGCGATTATGTCACCGGTTTTGAACTGTGGGGACTTCACCGACACCACGATATCCCCCTCCTGCAGGTTCGGATTCATGGAGGTGCCGTATATCTGCAAAACCGGCAGCAGCAGTGTAGCCACCAGCACACTGATCGCGGCCACGATCACCAGCGTATAGATGGTGCTGCGCAGCAGCTTTTTGTATCGGCTGTGATATTTTTCTCGGTTGAGTTCGCCAGTGAGCTCGTCCACGGAGGGCACAGCCGTATCGGTTGCTTTGTTTTCTGGTTTCATACGGCCCTTTCTCCTCAATCAGGTGTGCGTGCTCAAAAATTCCTTGAACTGCTGGTTAAAGAGCTCAATGCGCCGCTTGGCTTCCCTGTCCGCATCGGCGAGAATGGCCTGCCGCTGCACCTCGGCGGCATTGATAATCTCGTGAGCCTTGGCCCCGGCCTCGGCAACAATGTGCTCGGCGTTGCTCTCCTGCTCCCGGAGGCTATCCAGATACTGCGCGGCTGCCTGGTCGGCTGCCTCAAAGATGCCGTTTAGCTTCAGGGCCGCCTCTGCCAGTGAGCCGGAGGTGGTGATGGCAATCTCACGCCGTTCCAGTTCTTTTTGGGCGGCCGACAGCTCCTCCTCCACGCGGCTGAGCCTCTTGCTCTGCGCAATAAGCATTTCCAAGAGCTCCGCGCGATTTAATTTTCTCAGTTCTTTCTCTGTCACTGTCGTGCTGCCTTTCCCCTGTTTCCGCGATGTCCCGGGCAAGCGAATCCCGGCAGAAACCATATTATTCTACATTATTCTACGCATTTGTATACATTATGATTATGAGATTTCCAGAAGTTATATCATTGATTTTCCAGGAGAGCAAGCGATGTGCGCACATTTTTACGCTCGTTCATAGAATGTTTACAATTTAAGTACTATTTTTCAACTTATTTCGCGTCTGCCGGATTTAAGGCGGAAATGGGCGCGCAGAAAGCACAGCCGGCTGCAAAAAAAGCCCCCGGTGTTAGAAGGTGCTAATTAGGGATATACGAAAACAAGTATATTTTGACTGGCATTCTTTAAGCGGGTGACACAAGCAAGCGGCCACACCAAGGGTCTAATCCTTCGGTGCGGCCGTTTTGTTATGTTTGAGGGGAAAATATACTCATAACAGCATCTTTGATCTTTTCGATGGTACCTCTGTTAGCGAGTTCTTCTTCCATCATCTCTTTGTATTTTTTATATACGTACTCCTCAATATCTTTCTCTGTCATACAGTCCAGAAGCATAACACTACCCAATTTCGATAGGTGCTTGGCAATTTCCGCAAAGTGCTTTGTGTTTTCTTCGACATGAGGATATTCTGCCTGAATACGCTTTTCGGCTTTTAACGATCCTAATACAATCATTTTTTCGCTGGAGAAGGATCGCCAAGTCAATTCTCTAAAACGGAGAGGATTCTCAATAACGAATTTCGTTAGCTCATAAGGATCGTCAAGAGTATTATCAACCGAAAGAGCCACTCGGAAATAGCAACGAGAAAGGACACCGAAAAAGAGACCGCGCCGTTTTCCTTGAGTGAGAAGCCAGTGGTCTTTAAAAACCGAGGAATTCTTTTTTACCGGCATATATTTGAGAGCAACCTCATAACCCATCTCAAAGTTCATCCAGCACCAAAATCGCTCATCAGTCAAAACATAGAGAGGTAGGTGGTGCAGACGCTCATATAGCAAAATGGAGTTGTATATATCGGTTTCACGGTCTTTTTCATCCTTTGGCACCCGGAGAGTAAACTCTTCGATTTCGTACTTCTTTGTTACATATAGCTCACTTGGTACAAACTCGCTAAGCTATGTTGATTATGTTTGATTTTCGGTCAAGCGTTCTGTGATGACGGATGTGTTTGCCTTCAGAGTTTCGAGGGCTTCGTCAGTCATATACTTAATATGAATTTTACTCATCGTCATCATCACCTCTTTCGTCGCTGCCCAACAGCATATCGCCAAAATCTTTAAGCCCATTACAAGATGCGCTATTTAACACGAGCTGAGCAAGTTCGAGCTTGTTGGTACTGTCAAGTTCATCATATTGAAGCTCTCTGCCTGTTTTCCGCTTAAAGCTGATGCATACTGCATTAAACCACGGATGCTGATCGAGAATATCGTCCATACTCTCGTATTATCCCGTCTGAAAATGACGGATTCGTGCTTGTCCTTCTTGATTTTGCCTTCCTTGATGAGCCGCTGTATTGCAGATCCGGAGCTGCGCCTGTTCCAGTACACCGCCATCGACGAGTTCACAAGGCTGCGTTTCCTGGCGGCCTACCCGGAGCAGTCCACCTATTCCTCGGCGGACTTCCTGCGCAGGGGCATAGAAGTGGAGTGTGTCCAGACGGACAACGGTTTCGAGTTTACCAACCGCTTCTCCAACAGTAAGCGCGATCTGCCCACGCTGTTTGAGAAAACCGCCGCCGAGCTGGGCATCCGTCACAAGCTGATCCGGCCCTACACGCCGCGCCACAACGGCAAGGTGGAGCGCAGCCACCGCGAGGATCAGAAACGCTTCTATTCCTGCCATTCGTTCTATTCACTCGACGACTTTGCCAAGCAGCTTGCCGTCCATAACCGCCGCTCCAACAACTTACCCATGAGACCCCTCCGCTGGCTTTCGCCTAATGAGTTCGCTGTCCAATATGTTTGACAAACCTACACCGGTGGAAAAAGCGCCGGGAGGACTTGTAGGACTACAACAAGCGGAGGTCCGGCGGCATCGCGGCTCTTGTGTTTTCCTGCCCTATGTGGTAAAATGGCCAAAAAGAGCGAAAAGGAGATGAGGACGTGACGGATCATCCCGCTTTCCCGCTGCCGGAGCGCGGCAGCTGCACCGGCTGCGGCGCCTGCGCCAGCGGCTGCCCCAAGGGGGCCATTCATATGCTGCCGGACCGGGAGGGCTTCCTGTACCCCACCGTCACCGACGCCTGCATCCAGTGCGGCCACTGCGCCCATATCTGCCCGGTGCGCAAGCAGCGGGAGCCCCGGCCGGAACCGGCGGTGTTCGCCGCCTGGAACCCGGACGCCGCCGTGCGGCAGGCCTCCACCGCAGGCGGGGTGTTCTCCCTGCTGGCGGAGTACATCCTGGACGAGGGCGGCGTGGTGTTCGGCGCGGCCCTGGATGAGGAGCTGCAGGTGCGGCACATCGCCGTGAAGGACAAGGCGGAGCTGTCCCGGATCCGGGGGGCAAAGCCGGTGCAGAGCGACCTGGGCGACAGCTTCCGCCGGGTGCGGCACTATCTGGACCAGGGGCGGCGGGTGCTGTTCTCCGGCACCCCCTGTCAGGTGGACGGACTTTACCACTTCCTGGGGGAGCACCCGGAGCGGCTGCTGACCTGCGACGTGGTGTGCAGCGGGGTGTCGTCCCCGGGGGTGTGGAGCCAGCTGGTGCGGTCCATGGCCTATATCAAGCGGCAGCCGCCGGTGGCCGTGAGCTTCTGCGGCAAGCTGCCGGGGGAAAAGGAGCGGCGGTTCCATGTGCGCTTCGACGGCGGGGCCCAGTATGACGCCCCCTTCGGCAAGTCCGACTTCGGCCGGGGCCTGCGGCAGCGGCTGTTTCTGCGGCCGGTGTGCCACCGGTGCCCCTATGCCAGCACCGACCGCCCGGCGGACCTGACCCTGGGTATGTATCAGCCGCCCCGGGACTTTCACCCGGAGGTGCCACGATACAGCATCTCCCTGCTGCTGGTGAACAGCGCCAAGGGCGCCCACTATTTCGACACCCTGCCCCTGAAGCGGGAGAAGCTGACACTGGAGCAGGCGGTGTCCTGCAACGGGGCGCTGGCGGCCCCCACGGCCCCCTCCGTCCAGCGGGAGGACTTTTTCGCCGCCTTTGCCCAGCAGCCCTTCCAGCAGGTGCGCAACCGCTTCCTGTCCGCCGCCCCCTTGCCCCGGCCTCTGGAGAAGCTGCGGAGGATGCTGAAAAAGCGTAAGGAGTAAGCCATGGAAACATTGATGCACACCTGCTGCGCACCGTGCTCTGTGTCCTGCATCCGGCAGCTGCGGGAGGAGGGCATCGAACCGGTGAGCTTCTGGTACAACCCCAACATCCACCCCTATCAGGAGTACAAGGCCCGGCGGGACACGCTGATGGCCTATGCCCCCGCCATCGGCATGAAGCTCATCGTCCGGGAGGACTATGGCCTGCGGGACTTCTGCCGGGCGGTGTGCGGCGACATCGACCACCGGTGCGGCCGCTGCTATCACATCCGCCTGTGGGAGACCGCCCGCTACGCGGCGGAGCACGGGTACGGCAGCTTCACCAGCACCCTGTTCGTCAGCCCCTACCAGAACCACGAGCTGCTGCGGCAGACGGCGGAGGAGGCGGCCGAAGCCTATGGCGTGGCGTTTCTGTACCGGGATTTCCGGCCCGGGTTCCGGGCGGGCCAGCAGGAGGCCCGGGAGCGGGGATTTTATATGCAGAAATACTGCGGCTGCGTGTTCAGCGAGGAGGACCGCTACCGCAAGCAGATCGACCGGGACCTGAAGCAGCCGGAGAAGATCATCCAGGGCTGAGCTATAAAAAGCGTGCTGCGGCAGTCTGCCGCAGCACGCTTTTGACTGCCCCAAAAGGGCAGGGCCCTTTTGGGGCAGTCTTGCGGGAAATCCCCCGGCTCCGGCCGGGGGATTTCCCGTTATAGGAAGGAAGCGTATGGGCTTATTTCACCCGTCTGCGGCGCAGCACCGGGGCCGCCGCCAGGGCAGCCGCCGCCGTCAGCAGCAGGGCGGTGTACACCGCCACGGGGGCGGCGTCGCCGGTCTGCACCGGCTGGGAGGCGGTCACCTGCACCGCCAGCCGGCTGACAGCGCTTTCGTTGCCCGCCCGGTCCACGGCCTTGGCATACACCGGCGTGGCGGTGGGGGCGAAGGGGCCGGTATACAGCACCCACTCCGTGCCGTCATAGCTGTAGTACAGGGTCACGTCCTCCTCGGCGGCGGTCAGGGTCACCCTTCCGTCGCCGCCCTGGGCGATCACCGGGGCCTCGGGGGCCGCGGTATCCTTCACCACGGTGAAGGCCACGGTGGCGGCGGCGCCGGTGGCCTCGTCGGTGAACTCCACCTGGCGGCTGCCCTCCTGGGGCGCATACACGTTGCCGTTGAAGACCACCAGGTTGGCATCCCGGTCCAGGGTGGCCCGGACGTGGAGATTGCCGTTTTCATCCAGCATGTCATCGGTGATGAAGAAACGGGTGTCGGTGAGCTTTGCATCCTCCTGGTTCCACAGGGGATCCAGCTCCAGGATATCGCCCCGGATGGTTCCGCCGGAATACCGGGCATCCTTGAATCCGCTTTCCTCATACATCTTCTGGCCCTGCACCGTGTCATACAGCAGGGCATTGCAGGTGGTGACGTGTCCTGCGGCGTCATAGGCCCGGACCCGGACGATCTGGCACCAGGCGCTGTAATCGTAGATGTCGCCGGTCTCGTCGTCCACATACACGGCGTCCTTATGGGCGAAGAGGAAGCTCATCCGCAGCTGCCCGTTTTCGTCGAAGGAATCCAGAGAGATCTCCTGGGTGTGGATTTCGGCTTCCACATCGTCCTCGCCGATCAGGAAGCCGGAGGAATCCTGGGCGGTGTAGGTCAGATACTGCCGAACACCTGCATGGCAAAGATCTGAGCGTCGGGGGCAACGCCCACCACGCCGCCGTTCTCCTGGTCGCCGTTGGCGGCCAGGGTCGGGACACACAGCGACACCGTCAGCACCACCGCCAGGCACAGGGACAGCGCCCGCCGGAGAAGCCGGTGTACGGATGTGTTTTCTCTCATATCCTTCCTCCTGGATAAACATTCACACGGTCCGTTTTGCCCGCCGGGACGCATGTCCCCCGGTCCTGGCAGGAGCGCCTAGCCGCGTGCTCCGAAAAAATGCCGGTACTCGCAAGAAATTTCCAGAATCCGCCAGCAAATTTTTCACCATGATATATCCCTTTAGCGCAAAAAACAATCCGAATATCCCTTGATTTTTCCTTCTGCCTGCCATTAATCATTCTTATGAATATGCATGAATATACGAATGGCGCAGCCGCCCGGCTGCGCCATTCGTATATTCAGCTTTGCTGCTTTTCTCTTGTAAAGACTGCGGCGGTAATCAGGGCCGTCAGCGGGATGGACAGAATCACGCCCACGCTGCTGGCTATGCCGCTGACCACCTCCATGGACACATACGCCGAGCTCATCAGCTGGCGGAAGGACAGCCCCAGGGAGTACAGGTACAGAATCAGTGTGAACCCGCTGCCCAAAAACGCCAGGATCAGGGTGTTGGTCATGGTGCCCACCATGTCCCGGCCGATGTTCATACCGGAGCGGAACAGCTCCCGCCGGGACAGCTGGGGATTGGCGGCGTGGACCTCCGCCAGGGAGGAGGCGATGCCCATGGTCACGTCCATCACCGCCCCCAGGGCGCTGATGATGATGCCGCCTACCAGCAGGCCCCGCAGGCCGATGGGTGTGCCGGTCTGGCGCAGCTGCAGCAAAGGCTCTACGTCCTCGATGCGCAGGCCGTCCACCCGGGTCAGGGCCTGGGCCAGCAGCCCGAACAGCAGGGCCAGGGCCGTGCCCGCCACGGCGCCCAGCATGGCGCACACGCTCTTTTTCTGCACGCCGCCCACAATGGTCAGGCTCACCACCGCCACATAGGCGCACACGATAAAGGTCATCAGCAGGGTATTGGCCCCTTTCATCAGCGCCGGCAGCAGCACGCCGAACAGGCACACCAGCGTCACCGCCAGAGCCACCAGCGACTTGGCCCCGGTGCGGCCGCCTACGATCACCGCCGCCGCGATGAACAGCGCCACCACGATGGCCAGGGGGATCAGCCGGTCGAATTCATATACCGTGGCGTTGACGGTGCCGTCGGAATAGCTGGAGATCAGGATGGTGGCCCGGTCCCCGGCGTGGAGGGGCCCGCCGTACAGGGGACCCACATAGTTATATACCTGCATCTGCTGGCCCTGATAGTCCCCGGACTTCACGGTAACCAGCAGCAGCTGCTCTCCCCGGTACCCGTTGTCGGCGGCGGGGTCCTTCTCCGTGGAGTCCGACAGGACCTGCTCCACCACGGCGGATTCATAGTCCGCCCGCTCCTCTGGCTGGCCGGCTTCCACCCGGGCCGGGGCCGCCAGCAGCCGCCCCACCATCAGCAGCACCAGGGCCGCCGCCAGCACCGCGCAGGTCCACATGTTTTCCCGCAGCCAGGCGGCAGGACCCGCCTGTTTTGTCTTTTTCTTCATAAGAACCTCTTCCTTTCGGCAAATGGAAAGCTGTCCTCACCAGCATAGCAACTTGCGCCCCCCTTGTCAAGCGGCGGTTTTGTGCCGCCGCCGGGGATAAAAGCCCCGCCGCCGGGCAGACTATAGGCGAAAGGATGTGCTGCAATCATGGATATGTCACCCCAGGAATACCAGGCCTATGTCAAGGGCATGCAGAAGAAGTCTCCCCTGCTGAAGGACATGGCCCTGGCCTTCGGCATCGGCGGGGCTATCTGCGTGGTGGGCCAGCTGATCCAGACCGGCTGGCTGATGCTGCTGCCCCGGGAGGACGCCGCCTCCGCCACCTCCATCAGTCTGGTGTTTCTGTCGGCCCTGTTCACGGGGCTGAACCTGTATAACAAGCTGGCCCGGTTCGGCGGAGCCGGGACCCTGGTGCCCATCACGGGCTTTGCCAACGCCGTGGTGTCCCCAGCCATGGACTTCCGGGCCGAGGGCCTGATCACCGGCATGGCCGCCAAAATGTTCCTGATCGCCGGGCCTGTGATCGTATTCGGCACCGCCGCCAGCGTGGTATACGGCGTGGTGCTGTGGCTGCTGGGGGGATAAATGCAGACAGGGCGTACCGCAAGCGGTACGCCCATTGCTTATTCCCGGTTCTGCTTCTGCCGCCGGGCCAGCACCACGGCCCGGACGCCGCCGTAAATGACCCAGATCACGCCGATGGCCAGATAGAGATACTTCATCTCGCTCATAGCGTTCCATTTCAGCAGGGAATACCCCGCCAGCAGCACGCCGCACAGCAGATACACCACATAGCGCATGATGCTGTCGGTTTTTTTCTTGTTGTCCATAGCGGCCTCCTCAGTGGTGATACTACCATTATAAGGGTTCTGCCGCCGGTGTCAATGCTTTTTCAAGGGCAGGCGGGGCAGGGGCGATGCCCTGTGCCCCGCCCCGCCTGTCTTTTATCCCGCCCGCCGCTCCCTGCGGTGGGCTATCCCAGATGCTCCAGGTCGTCCTTGCCCAGGCTCATGTGCCGCCAACGCTCCGGCATTTCCGGACCGATCAGGGGAAACAGGTTCTCCGTGTCGGTGGTGGGCTGGATATTATAGGTGCCGTACTGGTTCACCAGGTCAAAGCAATTCTGGGGCACGCCCCGGAACTGATGCACGTCCGGCGCGGCGTCGTAGGGGAAGCCGCGGTCCTTTCGCTTCATCTCTCTCACCTCCGGCCTTAGTATGCCCCGGCTTCGAAAAATCTTTCACCACCCGGTGAGGAGGCACTGACCGCTTGCCATCGGGGGCGGCGTGTGGTATACTCAAAATCAGCTTAGTGAAGCAGTTTTTGCGGGACTTCCGATGAAAAGGGTGCTGGATGATGTGAAGCGCACGGATTTGCGGCAAGCGGAAAAATGCGGCCTGTCCTAGGGGCGGTGGAAGGGATGTATATCAAGGAAATGTAAGGAAGGCTTCGGCCTGATAAACCGGAAAATGCGAGGTGCATATGTATTATCACGCATCGCCAATAGGCACGATCAAGCAGCTGGAGCCCAGGACTTCCAATCACGGAGTCCCTTTGGTCTACTTCTCAAAGAAAAGAGAAAATGTCCTGGTCTATTTGAGCAATGCGATTGAGCGGTATTGCAAGGAAACCGGCTTCTCCTATGACGGCAGATGGGAAAAATGGGGACCATACGGATTTGAGAAGAACGGCATTCAGCGGCTGGAGGAATACTATCCGGATGCGTTGAGAAAGACCTATCAAGGTGTATCCGGATACATCTATTGCGCAGGCAGCATTGAGGAAGCGGATTTCGATGTGCGGATTCCGGATGCGGCTGTAAGCAGTATTCCTGTAGACATCGAATCTGTGGAGTTTGTTTCCGATGCCTACGAGGCTATTTTACAGGCGGAAAAGGATGGACTCATTACCATTATGAGATATGAGGAAATGCCGGAAAGCGTGCGGCAATGGAATCAAAGAACCATACGGGAAGAATACAAAAACGCTGCGGACCATCCGGAGTACCGGCACTTCTTAAAAGGCAGCTTCCCGGATTGGCTGGCAGATGAATAACCAATTATTTATAGGAGGAATGACGTATGACCGTATCTCAGGCACTGGAAAGGCTGGCCGCCTATGAAAAGCAGGCCTTTGCCTATAACCACGCCTCCGGCGTGCTGTATTACGACGGAGCCACCGTTGCCCCCAAGGGCTCGGCGGACGTCCGGGCCGACACCCTGGGGGAGCTGTCCCGCATGAGCTACATTCTGACCACCGCCCCGGAGACGGTGGAGGTGCTCCAGACCCTGGTGCAGGCCCGGGACCGGCTGGACCCCGTCACCGCCCGGAAGGTGTCGGAGCTTTGGCGGGACTATGAACAGACCCATCGCATTCCCCAGGAGGAATTTGTGGCCTATCAGCAGCTGGTGTCCAAGGCCGACGCCGTGTGGCACGAGGCCAAGGAGCGCAGCGACTATGCCCTGTTTGAGCCGTATCTCCAGCGGATCTTCGACAGCAGCCGCCGTCTGGCGGGCTACCGTCAGCCGGAGAAGGACCCCTACGATGCCCAGCTGGACCAGTTTGAGCGGGGCCTGACCCGGGACACCTGCGACCGGTTCTTCGCCGCCCTGCGCCGGGATCTGGTGCCCCTGATCGAGCAGGTTCAGGCCTATGCCGACCGGGTGAACGACGCCCCCCTGCACCGGGACTTCCCCGTGGCCATCCAGCGGGAGTTCACGGACTTCGTCATGGACGTCATGGACATCGACCGCGACCACTGCATCGTGGGGGAGACGGAGCACCCCTTCACCATCAACTTCTCCCGGGACGACGTGCGCATCACCATCAACTATCACGCGGACTTAGTGGCCTCGTCCCTGTACTCCGTGGTCCACGAGGGCGGCCACGCCCTGTATGAGCTGCACGTGGGCCGTGAGCTGTCCCGCACCTGCCTGGGCGGCGGCGTGTCCATGGCCATCCACGAAAGCCAGTCCCGGTTCTATGAGAACATCATCGGCCGCAGCCGGGCCTTCTGCGGGGTCATCTATCCCTGGCTCCGGGAGCACTTCGCCCCCCGGCTGGACGACGTCAGCCCGGAGGATTTTTACCGCATGATCAACAAGGCCCAGCCCTCCCTGATCCGCACCGAGGCCGACGAGCTGACCTACTGCCTGCATATTATGGTGCGCTATGAGCTGGAGCGGCGGATGTTCGCCGGGGAGCTGACGGCCCACGACCTGCCCGCCCAGTGGAACCGCCTGTATAAGGCCTATCTGGGCGTGGACGTGCCCAACGACCGGGAGGGCATCCTTCAGGATTCCCACTGGGCCAATGGCAACATCGGCTATTTCCCCTCCTACGCCATCGGCTCGGCCTACGGCGCCCAGTATCTGCGGCAGATGCAGAAGGACTTCGACGTGTCCGCCGTCGTGGCCACCGGCCGGCTGACGCAGATCAACCGCTGGCTGGAGGAGAAGATCTGGAAATTCGGCTGCATGAAGGACCCCACGCCCCTGTTCGAGTCCGTCTGCGGCCCCTTCGACCCCACCTGCTACACCGCCTATCTCCGGGACAAGTTCACGGAGGTCTACGGTCTGTAACGCCCCCGGCATAACAAAGAGAGCCGCACATTCGTGCGGCTCTCTTTGTTTGAGGATAGAAAGGAAAAGCAATTCATGTCGTAGGAATTACTGTAGCTAAGATACACCATGAGAAAAAATTTGTAAAGCGACAAAATCTCATTTCACCATTACACAATGTCATGGAATCATCCATTTTTTACGGTTCGTGCAGGATAGCTTCCTGAAAATTGGGCAAAATGCATAGAATTCCTCTCTTGCCTGGGGAAAATGTACGTTGTATAATAGGACCATGAAATTCTTTCATGGCGGGAGGCGCACATGGATACGAAGAAACTGGAGGCGTTGGCGGCGGCTGTGGAACATGGCAGCTTCACCCGGGCGGCGGAGGCCCTGGGCTATACCCAGTCCGGCATGACCCACATGATGAACAGTCTGGAGCGGGACATCGGCTTTCCGGTGCTGCTGCGGGGCCGGGCCGGTGTGCGGCTGACTCCGGCGGGGGAGCGCATCTATCCCCTGGTTCGCCAGGTGCTGTCCGCTTCCCAGGCCCTGGACCGGGAGGTCGCCCTGATCAATTCCCACAAGGAGGACACCATCCGGGTGGCCGCCTATTCCAGCATCGCCATGCACTGGCTGCCGGAGGTGATCCAGCAGTTCCGCCGGATCCACCCGGAGCTGACGGTGGATATCCAGATGGGCAGCGTGGAGGAGGTGTACCGCTGGGTCCGGGAGGACAAGGCGGACATGGGCTTTGCCAGCCTCCAGGACGGGATGACCATGGACTGGCTCCCCCTGGCGGAGGACCCGCTGCTGGCCATCCTGCCGCCGGAGTACGACCTAGGCGGCCGGGAGCGGTTCGACGTGCGGGATTTCAGCAGCCACGAGTTTCTGATGCCCTCCATGGGCTTCCACCTGGACATTCTCCGGGCCTTGAACCACTCCGGCGTCACGCCGGTGATCCGCACCACCCAGGTGTCCGACAGCGTCATCATCTCCATGGTGGAGCACGGCCTGGGGGTCAGCGTCCTGTCGGAGCTGGTGCTCAAGGGCCGCCGGGACGCCGTGCAGGCGGTGCCCCTGGACCCGCCGGCCTTCCGGGAGCTGGGCATCGTTACCCGGGATCGCCGGGAGCTGCGGCCCGCCGCCCGGCGCTTCATCACCGAGGCCCGGGACATCATTCGCCAGATTAAATAGGAGGAGCCTATGCTGACATTTACCCCCATTACCCTGGAGCATCACGCTCTGCTGCGCAAATATTACGCCGGGTGCGACTATCGCCTGTGCGAATACTCTGCCGGGACCAAGCTCATGTGGAGCCTGTATCTGCGGCCCTCCTTCGCCGAGGCGGCGGGCTGCCTGATCGTCCGCAACCGCATCGACGGCGAGTGGGTCTTTGACTTCCCGGTGCCCGGCCCCGACGGCGACGTGGACGCCGCCCTGACGGCCATCGAGAGCTACTGCACCGACACGGAGACGCCGCTGGTGATCTCCGTGGTGCCGGAGGAGAAGGCCCCGGAGCTGCTGCTGCGCTGGCCCCGCCTGCGAATGAACAACGAGCGCAACTGGAAGGACTATCTCTATCGGGCGGAGGACATGGCCGCCTTTGCGGGCCGGAAATACAGCGGCCAGCGCAACCACATCAACAAATTCCGCAAGGAGTACCCCGACGCGAAATTTGTCCCCCTGACCGGGGCGGACATGCCCCTCATCGAGAATTTCTGGGCGGATTATGAGCAGGAGTTCCAGAAAACCAGCTTCAACGCCAAGCGGGAGCTGGCCTATGCCAAGGCTCTGGCCCGGCTGCTGCCGGAGGGGTGGCTGCTGGGCGGCGGCCTGCTGGTGGATGACCGGCTGGTGGCCATGAGCCTGGCGGAGAACTGCGGCGGTACCCTGATTATTCATGTGGAGAAGGCGCTGTACTCCCACCAGGGGGCCTATCCCACCCTGGTCCAGGCCTTTGCCGCCCACTTCGGCGGCGACTGCGTCTATATCAACCGGGAGGACGACGCCGGGGACCAGGGCCTGCGGACCTCCAAGCTGCAGTATCTGCCGGTGCGCCTGGCAGGGAAGCTGCGGTTCGAGGTCCAGTGCGAGGCGGACCGCCTGCGGGAGATCCCCACCGTCACCACTCCCCGGCTGACCCTGACGCCGCTGGAGGAGCGGGACGAGGCCGCCTATAACGCCCTGTGCCTGGACGATGCGCGCAACCGCTGGTGGGGTTATGACTATCGTCAGGACCTGAAGGGGGAGCTGACGGAGGATTACTTCCTGTCTGTGGCCCGGCGGGACTTCGCCGCCCGGCGGGCGGTGAACTTCGCCGTCCGGCTGGATCGCCAACTGATCGGCGAGGTGGTGCTGTACCGGTTCGACTGGCGGGGCGGGGCGGAGCTGGGCTGCCGCATCGACTCGGCCTATGCCGGGCACGGCTACGGCGCCGAGGCCTTCGCCGCGGCGGCGGACTGGGCCCTGTTCCGGCTGAGCCTGGCCCGGGTAAAGGCCAAGTGCTATAAGGAGAACGCCGCCTCGTATAAGATGCTCTCCGCTTGTATGCGCCCGGCAGGGGAGGACGAGACCTTCTTCTATTTTGAAAAAACCGTGTGACAGCAAAAGCAGGGAGGCCCGCCGGGCCTCCCTGCTTTTGCTGGACGTTCTTTACTTCACGCAGATGGTCTCGATCTCCACCAGCGCGCCCCGGGGCAGAGCGCCCACTTCCACGGCGCTGCGGGCAGGATACTGGCCCTCGGTGAAGAACTCGGCGTACACTGCGTTCATGGCGGCAAAGTCGCTCATATTCTGCAGGAACACGGTGGTCTTGACCACGTTGTCCATGGTCAGGCCGGCGGCCTCCAGAATGGCCTTCACATTGGTCAGCACCTGGCGGGTCTGTTCCTGGATGCCGCCGGGAACGAACTCACCGGTCTTGGGGTCAAAGGGCACCTGACCGCTGGTGACCAGGAAGCTGCCGCAGTCGATGGCCTGGGAATAGGGGCCGATGGCGGCAGGAGCGTTGGTGGTGGCAATGATCTTTTTCATAACAGATCTTCCTCCTTATGTAATATCCTCCGAAATATCCTCCGAAGCAACGGGCCTTCCGGCCCACAATTATTATATCACACTTTTCGCCGTTTGGCAACACTTGACACCGTGGGCTGTCTGCGGTACAATAGGAGCAGAAAGAGGCGCTGCGACAAGCGGTTAGCCTCTTTCAGATGAAGATTTTCTTAATATGCTCAGAAAACCGTCACTTGGCAGAGTGGCGGTTTTCGCGTTTCTTTACAATGATCGTGACCGTAAAGGCCCCAATATGTAACGTAATCCGCATGAGCCTCACCCCCTTTCGGGTGGTGTGGCCAACCGCCTGCCGTTCGTGCAGCGCCTATAGGCAGTCTATCATATTTTCCGCCGTTTGGCAACACCTGCCGTTTTCACCCGAAGCACAGGCGCACCGCCCAGGCGGCGGCCACGAAGGCGGCCAGGTCTGCCGTCAGGGCGGCAGGAATGGTGTACCGGGTGCGCCGGATTCCCGCCGCGCCGAAGTACACCGCCACGGTGTAGAAGGTGGTCTCCGAGCAGCCCAGCATCACTGCCGCCGTGCGGCCCACGGCGGAGTCCGGGCCGTACTGCTCCATGATCTGGCTGCCCACCGCCAGAGCCCCGGAACCGCTGACCGGCCGCACCAGCAGCAGCGCCGCCGTCTCCGGCGGGATCCCCAGAAGCCCCAGCACCGGGGCCAGCGCCGCCGCCAGGGCGTCCATGGCCCCGGAGGCCCGCAGCATATACACCGCCGTCAGCAGCCCCACCAGCGCCGGGAGAATTTTCGCCACCACCGTCAGGCCCTCCCCGGCACCCTGGGTCAGGGCAGCGTATACGTCCACCCGCCGGGTCAGGGCGTACAGGGCCACCCCCGCCAGCAGACAGGGGATCACAAATGCCGTGGGGTCCATGTCAGTCCCTCCACACCCGCTGGAGCAGCCGTGCCGCCAGCAGCCCCGCCGTCACGGAGATGGCCGACGACAGCCATACCGCCGGCAGGATATCGAAGGGCGTCCGGCAGCCGCAGGCCGCCCGCACCCCGGCCACCGTGGTGGGCAGCAGCTGCAGCGACGCCGTGTTCAGCACCACCAGGCGGCACAGCTCGTCGTCGGCGGTGCCGTCGGTTCCCCGGGCCATGCGCCGGGCCGCTCGGATGCCCAGGGGCGTGGCCGCATTGCCCAGACCCAGCAGATTGGCGGACACGTTGGCCGACACCGCCGCCAGGGTCTCCGGGTCCCGGCTGGCCCGGGGCAGAAGCCACCGCAGAGCGGGCCGCAGCAGCGCCGCCAGCTTTTCGGAAAGACCGCAGCGGGACATGATCTCCATGACTCCGCTCCACAGGCACAGCACCCCGGCCATGGCGATGCACAGCTGCACTGCCGCCCCGGCCCCCTCCAGAGCCGCCGCGCCCACGGCGTCCATGGTGCCGTTCCATGCGGCAAAAATCAGCGACACCGCCGCCATCCCCGTCCAGATCCAGGCCATTGCCATATGCATTCCCCCTCCTGCCCATGTATATGACCGGGAGAACACACAGTATTCATGAAGAAATTGTGAAAATGCCAAGCACTTTGTTGACTTAACGGAGAACTTGTCGTATAATAAAAAAGCATAGTATTTTCACTTTAATGAGGGTCAATACGAAATGGGGAGATGGCAACATGAAGTCAACCGGTATTGTGAGAAAAGTGGATGAGCTGGGCCGGATCGTTCTGCCGGTGGAGCTGCGGCGCACCATGGACATTGCGGAGAAGGACCCGCTGGAGATCTATGTGGACGGCAACTCCATCGTCCTGCGGAAGTATCGCCCCAGCTGCATTTTCTGCGACAGCACCAAGGATGTGCGGACCTTCCGGGGAAAGAACGTCTGTCCCCGCTGCCTGCGGGAGCTCCGGGAGCGGACATAAGCATCATATAACCCAAACGGCAGGCCCTGGGGCCTGCCGTTTCGCGCGCCCCGGCGGACACACCGGCCTGCAATGCCGCCGACTCCGGGGCTTGCGCCCGGCGGCCCGGCGTGGTATACTGTATAAAAAGTGCCGCTTTTAGCAGGCATAAGCACCGCGCGTTGGATTTTTGCCGACGGCGTGGTATGATATAGGGTAACATGAAAAACGGGAGGTTTTTTTACCATGGCGATGATCGGATATGTGGCCCGGGTTCTCACCGGCGTCCGCTTCAAGAAAATGAACCACATGATCGACGTGGTGCACCAGAAGTGCGGCCAGAACAAAGTCCGCACCTTCTTCGATATGCTCTGGTGCGCCGTGCGCTACGGCGCAGGGTATTATGACTACACCATGTTCGGCTTTTACGACATGACCGGCGCCCAGCGGGACACCTATCTCACCCGGGTCCGCAACAAGAAGGTCAGCAATCTCATGAATGATATGGCCCACGACGACGATTTTGACGACAAGCTGCTCTTCAACGTCCGCTTCGCCAAGTATCTCCGCCGCCCCACCCTCAACGGTGAGACCGCTACGGTGGAGCAGATGTCCCAATTCCTGGAGGGGCAGGAGGCCATCTTCGCCAAGATCAACCACGGCTCCTGCGGCAACGGCGTGGAGAAGTTGTATGTGAAGGATTTCGCCTCCCCGGAGGCCATGCTGGACTATATCCGGGAGAAGAAGCTGGTGGTGCTGGAGCATGTCCAGGCCCAGCATCCCGATATGGCGCGGCTGCATCCCCAGTCCGTGAACACCATGCGCATCTGCACCGACCTGGTGGACGGCCAGGTGCACATCGCCTACATCACCCTGAAAATGGGACGGGGCGGCGGCGTGTGCGACAACTCCGGCCAGGGCGGCATCCTCTGCCGGGTGGATATCGACACCGGAAAAATCTGCTCCCCCGCCACCGACGACTATTTCAACGTCTATGACCAGCACCCCGACACCGGCATCCCCCTGGTGGGCTATCAGCTGCCCATGATCGAGGAGGCCAAGGCCCTGGCCTGCCAGGCTGCCCTGGAAATTCCGGAGGTGGGCCATGTGGGCTGGGATATGGCCATCGGCCCCGACGGCCCCGCCATCATCGAGGGCAACGACTTCCCCGGCACGGACCTGTGCCAGCTGGCCCCCTTCTGCCCGGAGAAAACCGGCCTGTGGCCCTATTATAAGGAGCTTCTGCACCTGTAAGTGAATCAAACACAAGAGCGGCGCTGCCATGCAGCGCCGCTCTGCTTGTCAAAAAAGAGGTGCAGTCTGCCGTGCGGAGCCGGTTCTGCATGTACGAGTTGTTTGGTACATTTGGAAACATAAAAGCCTGTCAAAATCACGAAAACGGCTGTTTTATCCTACAAATAAATGTTCTTGGTACAAGTTTTTGTTGCAATCGGCGGGCGCTTGTGGTACCCTATCCATAGAAAGCGATGCGCCGCCGGGCGGCGCAGGAATCATCGGAACATTAATAGGAGGTACCCCATGAGCTATCCCAAAACCGGCGAAGAAGTATACGTCAGCCTGAACCTGTCCAACACCATGCTTACCGGCATCGGCAAGGGCACCATCACCCGTGAGGAGGTCTCTGCCGACTATCTCAAGCGCCTGTTTGCCCGCTACGGCGTCATCGTGTCCGCCAAGCCCGAGCAGCGCCGCCTGCTGGAGCTGGTCAATGATAATTTTGATCTGGGGCTGGAGATCCCCGAGACGCTGAAGCTGTTCCAGCTGTCCGAGCAGCACCGCCGCCTGGTGGTCATCAACGTTCAGGGTCTGCGCCGGAAGAACGGCTCCCTGCTGCCGGAATACACCGAGGAGGAGTTCAACGAGGCCACCTTCATTTTCGTGAAGTACTATATCCAGGGCCGCCACTATGACGAGCTGGTGGAGGAAAACAAGAAGCTGCAGTTTGAGCTGGACCAGGAGGTTGAATGGCGCAACCGCACCGATAACGGCTGAAAAAAACGCGTATAATCCCGCCCCGGCGGGTCAGAATAAAGTCAGGCTTTGCGGCCTGACTTTATTTTTTGCAAGGAGGACCTTCGCTATGAGCAAGAATTGTACCAACGATGGGTGCAGCTGCACCCCCAATATGTCCATCAAGTGCTCCGTGACCAGCTGCGCCCATCACTGCCAGGATATGGACAACTGCGGCCTGTCCAGCATCCAGGTGGGTACCCACGAGAATCACCCCTCCATGGACCAGTGCACCGACTGCCAGAGCTTCCGCAAGATCTGACCCAATCGCCCTGATACTGATTCTTGATTAAAAAATTTAATCAAGAATCCCGTGCGCTGTGCGTACGCACAGCGTGTGAAAACACGCTGTGACGTCTCATACAAAACCTGACGCACCTTCGGTGCTATAAAAAGCTTTTCAAGCTTTTTAACAGGTTTTGGTATGATACAGGCCGGGCGGGGCAGAAATGCCCCGCCCCGGGCCTGCCCTACAGGATTCTTGGTGTCCCAGCGCGCTACATTCTGTATAATTCTACAAGAAAATGACGGATTGTATTGGAAAATGACCACTCCCGCCTGCCGGGCAATCCTTCGGTGCCCCGCTGTAGGGGCGGACGACTCTGTCCGCCCGGGCTTGGCGGGTCAACGCGGCCCGCCGAGGACGTCGGCCCCTACGAAACACCTGTCGATGGAATGCCTGTCGGCGATTCCTGCCCCGCTTACATATTCAACGGAGGTGATGCCTGTGAAGCGCGGGCGGCTGGGGGTGTCCGGAGCCTTGGCCGGGGCTGTCAACGGGGTGTTCGGCGGCGGCGGGGGCATGGTGCTGGCTCCGCTGCTGGGGAGCTGGTGCCGGGTGGAGGAAAAACGGGCCCTGGCCAACTGCGTGGCCACCATCCTCCCCTGCTGTGTGCTGTCCGGCGGGGTGTACTTGCTGCGGACGGGGCTGGACTGGGGCATGGCCCTGCCGTACCTGCTGGGGGGCCTGGCCGGGGGCTTCCTGGGCGGCAAGCTGTTCACAAAGGTCCCCGCCGTGTGGCTGCGCCGCCTGTTTGCGGCGTTCCTGGTCTATGGCGGGGTGCGGTATCTGCTGTGAAGGAGTTTGTATTGCCCCTGCTGGCCGGGGTGGGCTGCGGGGTGCTGTCGGCCTGGGGCATAGGCGGCGGGACCCTTCTGCTGCTGGTGATGACGCTGGCATTCGGGGTGGATCAGGCGGCGGCCCAGGGGATCAACCTGCTGTATTTCCTGCCCACCGCCGCCATGGGCCTGATCTGGCACCGGCAGAACGGCCTGCTGGACAAGGTCGTTCTGCGGCGCACCGTCCCCTGGGCGCTGGCCACGGCCGCCGCCGGGGCCTGGGCCGCCACGGCCCTGGACGTGACCCTGCTGCGCCGTCCCTTCGGCCTGTTTCTGCTGGCGGCGGCGGTGCTGACCCTGCGGCAGAAATAGAGCCGCCTGTTTCTGCGGAATTTCGCGGGGCGGGTCCGATATAATGGACGGCGGAAAGGAGGCGGAGCCATGACGGTGGTGTATCTGGACCGGGTGGTGCTGCTGAACCTGGCGGTGGACTATCTTCTGCTGCTGGCCACGGCCCGGCTGGCGGGACTGCCCCTGCGGCGGCGGAGGCTGGGCCTGTGCGCGGCCCTGGGGGCGGCGTATGCGGCGGCGGTGTTCCTGCCCGGGTGCCGGGAGCTGGCGCATCCCCTGTGCCGTCTGGCGGCGGGAACGGCCATGTGCCGCCTGGCCTGGCGGCGGGAAAGACGTCCCTGGCGGCTGACGGCGCTGTTTTTCCTGCTGTCCGGCGCTCTGGCGGGACTGCTTCTGGCCATGGGCCTGGCGGCGGGATCGCCGGAGGCCCTGCTCAGCCGGGTATACCACGCCGACGTCAGCTGGCCGGTGCTGCTGGGCTCCGCCATAGGCTTTGGTCTGCTGCTGCACCTGGTGTTCCGCCAGGGGGCGCGGCATGAAGGAGGAGAATTGATGGATGTGACCGTTTCCTTACAGGGCCGGCGGCAGCGGCTGCGGGCCCTGCACGACACCGGGAATACCCTGCGGGACCCTGTCAGCGGCCAGCCGGTGCTGGTGCTGGAGCAGGACGCCCTTCGGGAGCTGTGGCCGCCGGAGGCGGCGCGGATCGTGGAAATGCGCCTGCCGCCGGAGGAGAAGATGGCCCGGCTTCACCGGCTGGACGGCACTTGCCGGTGGAGCCTGCTGCCCTTCTGCGCCGTGGGCACGGAGGCGGGCCTGCTGCTGGCCGTCCGCAGCGACTATGTGAAGGTGGGGAGCATTACATATCCCCGGATCCTGCTGGCCCTGACGCCGGGGGCCGTCAGCGACGGCGGAGGGTATCAGGCCCTGTGGGGCGGAAGAAAGGAGCGGCGACATGGGGAATCTGCTGCGGCGGCTTCTGCGGTGGCTCAGCGGCCGGCCGGATAAGGTCATGTACATCGGCGGCAGCGACACGCTGCCGCCGCCGCTGCCCCGGCAGGAGGAGGCGGAGTGGATCAGCCGGCTGGAGCAGGGGGAGCTGCTGGCCCGGCAGACGCTGATCGAGCGGAACCTGCGGCTGGTGGTGTATATCGCCCGGCGGTTTGAAAACACCGGCATCAACATCGAGGACCTGATCTCCATCGGCACCATCGGCCTCATAAAGGCCATCAACACCTTCCGGGCGGACAAGAACATCAAGCTGGCCACCTACGCCTCCCGGTGCATCGAAAACGAGATTCTCATGTACCTGCGGAAAAACGCCGGTCAGCGGACGGAGGTGAGCTTCGACGAGCCGCTGAACACCGACTGGGACGGCAAGGAGCTTCTGCTGTCCGACGTGCTGGGCACCGAGGGGGACGTGGTCATGCGGCCCATCGAGGCCGACGTGGACCGGAAGCTGCTGTCGGACGCGGTGGCCCGGCTGTCTCCCCGGGAAAAGGACATCATCTCCCTGCGCTTCGGCCTGGGGGGGCGGAAGGAGCTGACCCAGAAGGAGGTGGCCGACCGCATGGGCATCTCCCAGTCGTATATCTCCCGGCTGGAAAAGCGCATCATCTCCCGCCTGCGGCGGGACATCCAGAAAATGAGCTGAGATAAGCCCCCGGCGGGGGCTTATCTCAGCTCATGGAAAATCGTGGGCGGATTTTTGCCGGAATGTAGATTTGTCAAACATATTGGACAGCGAACTCATTAGGCGAGAGCCAGCGGAGGGGTCT
>ERZ773260.1480-NODE-1480-length-30142-cov-11.974707_pt1 | contig 30142 bp, 20 predicted proteins | sample MGYA00511387_ERZ773260 | MGnify/ENA primary metagenome ERZ773260 (study PRJEB29015, sample SAMEA2737745) | human gut metagenome | biome: human gut; feature: human-associated habitat; material: faeces | place: China | collected 2012 ... | reverse complement strand
CAGAGCGAAAAAGATGGTGCGCGGATTAAGCCATTTTAACAAGAATTAGTATCAATGACCAAATCAAAAAAAGATGTGAGAAGGCGCAAAGCCGACTCACATCTCTTTTTTTGATTTTCTTTCACCCCCCGGCGGCCTTGAGGCGAGCCGGACGGATGCGTCAATACTTCGTTCCGTAGAGCTTATTCTGGGTGTTCTTGCCCGCGATACCGTCCACGGAGAGGCCGACATCCTTCTGATAGGCGCGCACAGCGTCATACGTCCACTGGCCGTAGATGCCGTCCGCAGAGCGGACATAGCTCTTGTAGCCCGCGTCGATCAACGCCTGCTGCAATCTCTTCACCGCGTCGCCCCTGCAGCCCCAATACAGCAGGCGGTAGCCCGTGCTTGAGCCCGAACCGGAAGAGGACGAGCCGGAGGCCGGTCTCGCGGAGGAGGAATACAGAAGCTGCTGCGTGCCCGAATCGGCAACGCCGGTCACGCTCAGGCCGTTGCGGCTCTGGAAATTGCGCACGGCGCGGTAGGTGTTGCTGCCGAAGTAGCCATCCGCCGAGCCGCTCAGGTAGCCCAGCGCTTTCAGGCGGCGCTGGAGCGGAACGACCGCCGCTTTATAGCGGTTGGAGCGCGAAAGCGTATCGTAGCTTTCCGGGGAATAGCCCGAAGCGGCCTTGGCCTGCGCCGAATAGAGGAGCTGCTGGGTCGCGTTATCCGCCTTGCCGGTGACGGAAAGGCCGTTGACCGACTGGAACCAGCGCACGGCGCGCTGCGTGCCGCTGCCGAAGATGCCATCCACGCGGATGGTGTAATAGCCCAGATCCTTGAGGCGCTGCTGGAGCGTGTAGAGCAGCGCCATGCCGCGATCGCCGCGCACCAGCGTCGGATAGGTCTGGCCGCTCTCGCTATAGCCGATCGCGCTGACGGAATAGAGCTTCTCCTGCGTGAGCTTGCCCGCCATGCCGTCCGCGCTCAGGCCGTTGGCGGACTGGAACAGGCGCACGGCCGCCGCCACGCTGTCGCTGTAATAATTCGTCGGGGAAACCGGGTAGCCCATTTCGGAGAGGCGGCTGGTCAGCGCATACACGCCGTCGCCGCGGCTGCCGCGCTTGAAGAGCTTGTAATACGGCGTGCCGCCCACGGTCGCTTCCACGCTAAAGGACATGCTGTTGCCCGCGCCGTAATAGACGGTCAGGGTGAAGCGCGTCCCCTGCGCGTAGGTATGCGGCAGGGTGAAGCGGACGATGCCGCGGTTATCCGCAACGAGGGTCTGCTCATAATCGCCCGTCTTGAGATAGACGGTCACGCCCGCGGTCGTCTTGGCCACGACGGTCAGGCTGTTGTTGTAGAGATCGTCCACCTCCAGCCCGGGCTTTGTGACCGTGCCGGTGACGACGAACGTGCCTTTCAGGGTGACGCGGCTGGCCGCGTCGCTGACATACTGCGCGCTGACCTCGGTATAGGTGCCCGCCGTGCGCGCCAGCTCGGCGGAGAATTTGCCGTTTGCATCCGCGTTGACGATGGTGCTGCCGCCGTCCGGCACGGTGGAAATCATCACGGGCTCGTTCGGCTTTGCCGTGCCGCTGACGGTGAGTTTATTTTCGCCCGGCGTTACGCCGCTGATGGCGATCTTCACGTTTTCCTCGGTGACGTTCAGGTTGTCGATCACCGTCGCCGCAACGCCGGTCTGCGCGGGCGCGTAGTTGACGGAAACGCTGTACGTGCCCGCCGCGAGGTTTTCAAAGCTGACCTTGCCCACGCCCGCCGCAATCGAGCGGGTATCCTTCGGCTGGCCGTTCTGCATCAGCGTGGCCACCACGCTCATCGGGCTGGCCGCCGTCACATCCACGTCGATGCGCTTCACGCCCGCCGTCGCCGTCGCGGTGATGGCCTGCGTATTCTGCGCAACCGTCAGGCCGTTGATCGTGCTTTCCAGCGCGGCGTCCGCATGATCGTCATACGCCACGGTGACGGTATACTGTCCTGCCGGAAGGTCGGTAAATTCCGCGAAGGCCGTATCGGTCTTGATGGTCTTGGTGCTCGGCCCGCCGATGAGCGTCACCACCAGCGTCTTGGGCTGAACCTTCATTTCTCCCGATGCCGCGTCATAGGTGTTATAGCCCGAATCCGTCACCTGCACGCCGATCTTCTGGCCATTCACAGACGCATTGGCCACGATCTTGCGATAGGTGTTTTCGTTCGGCTTGGGCAGCGCGTTTTCGTCGTAAATCGTCACCGAACCGCTGAACGGCGTGGTGTTCGATGTGCCGGTATAAGCAACCTTCACAGCGTACACGCCCGCCTTCAGCCCACTAAAGGACACGTTGGCCGCGCCGCTGAACAGCGTCTCTTTCTTTTCGGTCACCGTTCCGTCTTCGTGGGTCAGAGTGACGGCGACTTCCCTATTGCTGCCGCCGGTGATCTCAACATCCAGCTTGAGGTTGCCGTCATACAGCTTAACGCCAAACTGCTTATCCTCCTCGGTCGGGGTGGCCGGGTTTTCCGGAGTCTCCGGAGTTATCGGAGTTATCGGAGTCACCGTACCAGCGCCGCCGGTTGTGGTGCTTCCGCCCTCATTCCCACCGGTTGTGGAGCTGCCTTCACCGCCGGTCGCGCCGCCTTCGCTGCCGGTCGCGCCGCCTTCACCGCCGGTCGCGCTGCCTTCGCCGCCGGTCGCGCCGCCTTCACCCGGCTTAATCAGTTCAACGCCCGTCGATCCGTCGGTCGCGCTGCCTTCGCCCGGCTTAATCAGTTCAACGCCCGTCGATCCGCCGGTCGCGCTGCCTTCGCTACCGGTCGCGCTGCCTTCGCCGCCGGTCGCGCCGCCCTCATCGGGCGCCTTCACCGTCAGCGCAATTTCCTGCTGAGCCCACTCGTTGCTCGGTGTTTCCGCATACTGCGCGACGGCAACGTAGTTCCCGCTTTCCTTCGCGGTCAGCTGCACGGAGGCATTTCCATTTGCGTCAAACGTCGCTTTCTGTTTATCGACGCTATCCTCTGTTTTCGTAAACAGCTCCACCACAACGCCTTCGCCCGCCGTGCCGGTCAGCGCGACGGAAACCACACCGTTATTAGGCGTGAGCTTCATTCCGATTTTTTCGCGGCTCACAGGCTGCTTAGGCTGGTTTTCCTCCAGCGTCGCAGCCTGCGGTTCGCTCGGCGTGGCCTCGGCCTCCGCCAGCGCGAGCGGCGCGGACGACGCAAAGAGCACGCATACGCACAGCATCATCGCAATTTTACGTTTCATTTTATTTCGATCCATCCTGATTCCCTCCATGATGAAAAATCCCTTCGAGTCTCGGCTCCATCTTACCACGTTTCATCTCTTTATGCAACCGACAGAGCCGCGATGCGGCCTTTGCATACAGAACGAACAAGCGCCGCCATTTCTTCCCATTTGGCGGAAATTTTTTATTGATTTTACGCTTCTTCCCATGTATGATGAAGAAAACGCGGTTTGTGTTTCGCCGCGTCTTTTCCAATTCTTTCCATGGAGGGAAAATATGCCAAACCATTTCCGCGCCATCGGCGCGACCACCTTCCTTTCCCCGATTCCGGCGGTGATGCTTTCCTGCCGGGGCACCGAACCGGGCTTTGACAAAGACAACCTGATTACCGTCGCGTGGGCGGGCGTAATCAACAGCGCGCCGCCGATGATCAGCGTCTCCCTGCGCCCGTCGCGCCACTCGTATGCGCAGATTGTGCAATCCGGCGTATTCTGCCTGAACCTGATCGACCAATCGCTCTGCCGCGCGGCGGATTTCTGCGGCGTGAAAAGCGGGCGGGACGTCGATAAATTCAGGGAGATGCGCCTGCACGCGCGCGAGGTTGACGGCTTCCCCGCGCCCGCGCTGGACGAAGCGCCCGCGTTTCTCTGCTGCCGCGTTCAGCAGCGCCTTCCGCTCGGTTCGCACGAGCTGTTTCTCTGCGCGGTTGAGGACGTCTACGTGAAGGACGCGCTGTTTGACCCGGACGGCAGCCTGCACCTTGGCCGCGCGAATCTGGTCAGCTATGCGCACGGCGAATATTTCCCGCTGAAACCGCGCCCCGAGGGCTTCTTCGGCTATTCCGTCGCGCGGGAGGACGTGCTGCGCCGCAGACTCGGCGCGCCAAAGCCCGCCGCCAAGCGCGCCCCCGGCCAGCGGAAGCGCTGACGGAAGGGAGCGGAAGATGCTGAAAATAAAACCCATTCGCGGCGCGCTGGCGCTGCTTTTGGCCGTATCGCTCTGCCTTGCGATGAGCCTGACCGCGTTTCTCATCGACACGCCCGCCATGCGGGAGCACGCCGAACAGGCCGTCGATCTGCTCGGCTACGAGTCGGCCAGCCCGGAGATCGTCGGCGGCTTCGCTTCCTCCCGGCTGGACAACTACACCGCCGTGCTGATTCTCAAAACCGCCGCCTACATCGGTGACGACCCGCTCCTGCGCATAGCGTTCAGCGGCCTGCGCACGGATCTGCCCCCGCAGGAGGATCAAACCGACTGGGAGGCTTACGCCACCTATTCGGACGCGGTTCCCTCCCCGAACAACGTTCCATACAGCCGCTATTGGCACGGCTACACGTTCGCGCTCCGGCTTCTGCTCTGCCTGTTCACCTTCACCAACCTGCAGATGCTCCTTCTCTTTGCGCAGACGGCGCTGCTCCTTTGGACGGTGCTGCTGATGGTTCGGCGCGGCTTGCAGCAGCTTATCCCGGCCTTTGCAGTTTCGTGGTTCTTCATGTCGCCGCCCGCGCTGGGGCTCTGCCTGCAATATGCGCCGGTTTCGCTGATCGCGCTGCTGGCGTGTTCGCTGCTTCTCGCGCTGAAACCGGCGTTATCCCGAAGCGTCGGTCTGCCCGTTTTTTTCGCGCTGATCGGCCTGTTCGTCAACTACTTCGATTTGCTGACGTTCCCCGTCGTTTCGCTCAGCTTCCCGCTGATTCTCCTGATTGCGCTGGAGACGAAAACGACGATTTCCTTCGGCGGCCTGATGCGGGAGGCGCTCCTGTGCTGCGTCGGCTGGGCGCTCGGCTATGCCTGCATGTGGATGCTGAAATGGGGGCTCAACTTTCTCGTGCTGGGGCAGGACGGAATCGCCGCCGTCGGCGACCAAATCTCCCTCCGGCTGTCCGCAGGCGGCGAATCCCACTCCCGGCTGGATATCCTGCTGCGCAACATCCGCATCGTGACGGATAAGACGGCCTATCGCGTGATTCTGCTGGCCGCGCTGGCGCTGCTGCTCGCCCTGTTCATCCGCCGCAGGCCGCGCCGCCTCGACGGCCGCGCGCTGCTCCTGCTGCTCCCCCTGCTCGCGCCCGTGCTGTGGACGCTGGCGCTCTCCAACCACGCATCCGACCACACCTATTTCACCTATCGAAACCTGTGCGGCGCTTTTTTCGCGCTTTTCGCGCTCCCCGCGCTGCTCGCGCCCGACCGAACCCCTTCCCCCTGAACCCCCCCGCACGAGGAAACGCCATGACCACCAGAGAACTGCTTTACATCAAGACCATCGCGGATGAAAAGAGCATGACCCGCGCCGCGCAGAAGCTGTTTGTCACCCAGCCGTCGCTGAGTCACTGCGTGATGACCCTCGAGCAGCAGCTCGGCACGCGGCTGTTCACGCGCACCGCCGGCGGGCTGGTGCTGACCTATGCGGGCGAGAAATACTATCGCATGGCCTGCGAGGTGCTGCGCGTCTACGCGGCGTTTGAATCGGAGATCAACGAGGAGCGCGCGCTGTCGCAGGGGCGCGTGACCGTGGGCATCACCAACTATCTAGCGACGGCGCATCTGCCGCGCATGCTGCCCGCGTTTCACCGGGAGCACCCCGGCATCGAGGTGCGCATCTGCGAGGAAACGACCGACCAGGTGGAGCGCAGTCTGCTGAGCGGCAGGCTGGATTTCGCCATCCTGCACACCGGGCCGGACGACGGGCTGACCGGCAACCCTTCGCTGGATTTTGAAGCGCTGGGGCGCGACCCGTTTCTCATCGCCGCGCCGCACGACGAGCGCCTCGCCGCGCTGGCCGTGCAGCGGCCGAACGCGCCCCATCCCGAGCTTGACCCCGCGCTGCTGGGCGGCGAGCCGTTTCTGATGGTCTCGCCCGGTCAGCGCATCCGGCAGATCACCGACCGCGTGTTGGCCGAAGCAGGCGTGAAGCCGCAGGTTCTGCTCACCAGCCGGAACTACGAGCTGCTGCGCCGCCTGACGAGCGAGGGCATGGGCTGCATGCTGCTGCCCAGCCGTTATGTCGGCCTGCTGGGCGGAGAAGGCTATCAGCCCGCGTATTACATGATCCCGCCCAAATACCGCGCGTGGTGGGCGCTGAGCGTCGTCCGCCTGCGCGAGGCGTATCTATCCCGCGCGGCGGAAGCGTTTCTGGCGAGCTTCAAAGCGCACCTGACGGAAGACGAACTTTGAGCCTCGGGCTTTTTTGCCGCCCTGCGGCGGTCGGCAAGGCGATTATAAATTTCTTCTATATGCGTCATGATTTTTTAGTATTTGTCTATACGCTGTGCATCGTGTATAATAAAGTCATCGGAGAGATGGCGTCTTTTGCCACATCTCTCATTTGAAAACGGGACAAAACACGAAAGGGGATTTTTCCATGGTAAAGCTTTACGACGGCGGCGTGTACCTCGTCAACGGCCGCGAAATCGTGACCGATCCGGCCGCTCTGCCGGGCAAATGCGGCAGGAACGTCACAAAGGAAGAGGCCGAGCAGGGCACCATCGCCTACGGCATCCTCAAGGCGCACAACGAGAGCGGCGACATGCAGAACCTGCGCATGCGCTTTGACAGCCTGACCAGCCACGACATCACCTATGTCGGCATCATCCAGACGGCGCGCGCATCCGGCATGAAGAAATTCCCGATGCCCTACGTGCTGACCAACTGCCACAACAGCCTGTGCGCCGTCGGCGGCACCATCAACGAGGACGACCACATGTTCGCACTCTCCGCCGCGCACAAGTACGGCGGCATCTACGTGCCGACGAACATGGCCGTCATCCACAGCTACAACCGCGAGATGATGTCCGGCTGCGGCCGCATGATCCTCGGTTCGGACAGCCACACCCGTTACGGCGCGCTGGGCACGCTGGCGGTCGGCGAGGGCGGCGGCGAGCTGGCCAAGCAGCTTGTCGGCCGCACCTACGACGTGGCGCGCCCGGGCGTGGTCGCCATCTACCTGACCGGCAAGCCGAGGGACGGCGTCGGCCCGCAGGACGTGGCGCTCTCCATCATCGGCGCGGTCTACGCCAAGGGCTATGTGAAAAACAAGGTCATGGAGTTCGTCGGGCCGGGCGTGGCGAACCTGCCGATTGAATACCGCAACGGCATCGACGTGATGACGACGGAAACGACCTGCTGGTCCTCCATCTGGGAGACCGACCAGAATACGAAGGATTACCTGACCATCCACGGCCGGCCGGAGGCGTTCAAGACGCTGAAGCCCGCCGAGGTCGCGTATTACGACGGCTGCGTGTACGTCGATCTCGCCACGGTGGAATGCACCATCGCCCTGCCGATGCACCCCAGCTACACCTACGCCATTTCCGAATTGAAGGCGAACGCGGCGGACATCCTGCACGAGTGTCAGGAGAAGGCCAACGCGCAGATCACCGGCGCGAAGCTCGACCTGATGAGCAAAATCCGCGGCGGCGAAATCTGGGTCGATCAGGGATTGGTCGCGGGCTGCTCCGGCGGCACGTTCGACAACGTGTGCGCAGTTGCGGATATCCTGCGCGGCCATAGCTGCGGAAACGGCGAATTTAAGATGAGCGTCTATCCGGGCAGCATGCCGGCGTACATCCAGTTGATGAAGAACGGCGCGCTGACGGACATCGCCTCCGCGGGCGCGATCATCCGCGAGTGCTTCTGCGGCCCGTGCTTCGGCGCGGGCGACACCCCGGCCAACGGCGAGTTTTCCATCCGCCACACGACCCGAAACTTCCCGAACCGCGAGGGCAGCAAGCCCGGCGAGGGGCAGATGGCGGGCGTGGCGCTCATGGATGCGCGCTCCATCGCCGCGACGGCAATCAACGGCGGCCGCCTGACCGCTGCGACGGATCTAGACGTCGCCTACACCCACCCGCAGTATTTCTTCGACGGCAGCGTGTACGAGAAGCGCGTTTACAACGGCTACGGCAAGGCCGAGCCGGAGCACGAGCTTCGCATGGGGCCGAACATCAAGGATTGGCCCGAGCAGCCCGCGCTCTCCGACGATCTGCTGGTGAAGGTGGTTTCCTACATCACCGACCCGGTGACGACCACCGACGAGCTGATCCCCTCCGGTGAAACCTCCTCCTATCGCTCCAACCCGCTGCGTCTGGCCGAATTTGCGCTCTCCCGCAAGGATCCGGCGTATGTCGGCCGCGCAAAGGCCGTGCATGCCGTGGAAGCGGCGCGCGAGCGGGGCGAGGCGCTGCCCGAGGATGTGCAGGCCGTTTATGCCGCGCTGACCCGCGCGGGCGTCGCCAGCAACCCCGCCGGCACGGTCATCGGCTCGACGATTTACGCCAACAAGCCGGGCGACGGTTCCGCCCGCGAGCAGGCCGCAAGCTGCCAGCGCGTACTCGGCGCATGCGCGAATATCGCGATGGAATACGCCACCAAGCGCTATCGCAGCAACTGCATCAACTGGGGCATGGCGCCGCTGCTCACCGCCACGCCGGAGGATTACGCGCTGGGCGACTGGGTGTTCGTGCCCGGCATTCGCGAGGCGATTCTCTCCGGCAGGCAGGCGTTTGACGCATACGTGGTCAAGGCCGACGGCAGCGTTAAAAAGACGAGCGTCTCCACCGGCGCGCTGACCGAGGACGAGCGCCAGATCATCGCGGACGGCTGCTTAATCAACTACTACCGCAACAACTAATTTCTAAAGTTATCTATCAAAACAGCACATACAAAAATACAGCTTCTCCAATCCAGAGAGGCTGTATTTTTATATCATTTTTGTGCGTTTTCTACGCTTATACTAATTCGCAGTTAAAATGCTTAACAGAGCGCATCAGATTTTTTGTTCTGACGAAGCCAAGTGAAGTGAGGCGTACTGGAGGTACGTTGAACGGAACGAGGCAAAGTCAGAGCGAAAATGATGGTGCGCGGATTAAGCCATTTTAACAAGAATTAGTATTACAAAAGATCGTCCAGCTTCTTGGCCGTCAACCGCCTGCGCGGCTTTCGCAACGGGTCGAAAGCGCAGATGGCCGAATACTCGCAGTTTTGGCAGGCGTTAAACGCGCCGCGTTCAACGGGCGAATCGTCCATTTCGCCGCGATAGATTTCCCCCGCCAGCTCCGCTGCCTTGCGCTTTGCAAAATCCAGCAGCTTTTCCATCCCCGCCTCGTCCACCATCGACGCGGCGTAACGGCCGTTCGGCTTGCCGTCCTTGGTGACCATCGACCAGGCGCTGCCGCCCTGCGCGCGGAGAATGGCCACGTCGCTGAGCGAGATGCCCTGAAGCGACAGCTTCTTGGCGATCTGCTTTTCCACTTCCTCGCGGATGCGCGATTCGGACTTGACCGTCGGATCGGCGATTCGGCAATAGAAGAATCCCGCCGCATGCGAGCCGGGAACGCGCGACAGCGCCGCCGCCAGATAGAGCAGGAGCTGGAGCTGCAAGCCCCAGTAAACCAGCGTCGGATCAAACTTCCGAGCGCCGCTCTTGTAATCGATCACGCGCAGGCCGCCGCCCGTCATCACATCCACACGGTCAATCCGCCCCTGCAGATAGACAAACGTGCCGTCGCTCAATTCAAGCACAATCGGCGACAGGCCGTTCTGCCCAAAGACAAACTCCATCCGCAGCGGGCGGAAGCTGCTGTCCGCGTATTGCGAGAGGATGTTGCGCGCCGTCCTTTTGGCCGTTCGGCGAATCCGCCGCGCAACCGCCTCGCCGCGCTTGCTCTCCCCCATCGGGGATTCCCGCCAGGCGTCGATCAGCGGCGAAACGGCTTCATCCATCAGCCTGTCGCAGACCGCCTGCGGCACCTCTGGAAATTCCGGCCGCGCCGTCACGGCCTCGGTGAAGCGCTCGGCGGCCTCGTGGTACAGCGTGCCCAGCTCGGCCGCGTCCACGCCCGGCTGCTGCTCCCGCTGTGGTGCAAGGCCGTATCGGACGAAATGCTGATACGGGCACTGGGCAAACGTCTCCAGCCGGGAGACGCTGCTGACCGGCCGCCCGTACAGTGCGCGCGCCAGCGTGCCCGTCATCCGCTTTGCCGGGGGATCGCCCAGCCCGCGCGTCACGCCGAGCAGCGCCTGCTTCCCCGTTTCATCCGCAGAGAGCGCCGCCGCGGCCGCCGCATACGCCCCGCCCAGCTCGCGCCGTCCGTCCGCAACCTCCGAAAGCTCAACCGCCAGCGCCTCAAGCGCCGGGGTTCGCGCGCAGAGCATGGCCTCGCGCTCCTCCTGCGCCAGCCCGCCGTAAACTGGCATGTTGGGAAACAGCCTTCGAAGCGCCTGCACCGCCGCGCCCTCGCGCAGCGCGCGCCCCGTTTCATCCGCCACGGCGTAGGAGACGATCACCCGCTCCTTCGCCCCGGACAGCGCCTTCAGCTCGTCGAGCTGGCCGAGCGCGGCGCTCTCCTGCGGGGTCATGCCCAGATACGCGCCGCTGGCCTCCTGCGCCGCCAGCTGTTCGCCGACGGTGAGCAGGCCATTATCGCTGCTCCCCGGCATATCGTTCATCCCGATGGCGAAGAGCGTCCGCACCTGTGCCGTGCGCACGTTGCCGATTTCGCCGCAGATGATCGCGCCGTCCGCGGGCGGAAGCGCCGCCAGCTCGAGCGCGGAAAGACCGTTTTGAAGCAGCTCCAGCACGATTTTCGCCGGAACGGCCTGCCCGCCGAGCAGTGTGTGAAGCTGGTCGAGCGTCGTCATCATCGCGTTCCAGACCTGCGCGCAATCCTGCGCCTCCGCCGCGAGATCGGCGGCGTTCAATTCGTCGCGCATGTCTTCCAGCGTTTCATACGCATGGACGCTTTCCAGCAGCGCCAGAATGGCTTGTATGGTGTCGTCCGCCGTCCTTGCCGCCTGCAAGCCGCGTTGGAGCGCCAAAAGCGGCTCCATCACCTGCTTTCGGCTCTCTTCCAGCGCGACGAGCGCCTCCTCCGTCACGCCCTTGGGATAGCGAAACGGCTTGCGCATGGCCTCGCCGCGCACATCCGCCCCTTCGCAATACGCGCAGAAGCGATCCAGTGCCTCCTGCGTCAAGCCCAGAAAGCCGCTCTGCGCACATTCCAGAATATCCGACAGCCGCCACCCGGCGGAAATCGCCGCCAGCGCGCCGAGGATAAAGCGGCTCAGCGGATGCGCGCCCGCCTTGCGTTTTTCCGCTACATATGTCGCAAGGCCGTACATCGGCAGAATGTTTTGCAGCAGCGCACCGTACCCGCTCTGCTTGGGATAGACGACCGCCATTTGCGAAACGTCCTCCCCTATCGCCGCCAGACGGCGTATTCTCGCCGCCGCCAGATGCACCTCCTGCCGCTTTCCGCTCGCCGCGAGCAGCTCAATCGCCGTCGGCTCGTCCATGCAGGGTGCTGTGCCCAGCGCGTAAAGCCGCTTTTCCATGAGCCGGATATCCCGCGGCGCGTCCAGCTCCGCATCCAGCGTCTCGCGCTCCACGGCGATTCCGCGTTCCTTCGCCAGCCTTTCCAGCCGCTGCAAGCTGAAATTGACCGGCGCAAAGAGCCGTCCGTCCGGCGCGGCGTTCGCGTCCGTCTCGATGGCCAGCGTCAGCGTTCGGCAGAGCGGCGCGATGCTCAGCAGCTCCGCCGCAAACGTCGGCGTAATCATGTCAAAACCGTATACGAACACATTCTGCCCCTTGAACACGCCGGAGGCCTCGAACCGCGCGCACATCTCCCGCGATATATCCTCCGCGTCGGCCAATTCGCCCGCCATCCGCTGCTCGTAGGCCGCGTAGATCCGCGCAATATCGCCGATCTTGGCCCGCGCGGGGCTTTCCGCGTCCATGCTTTCGGCGCTCCTCGCCACATCGGCCGCCGACAGGCCGCTGCGCTTGAGCGACGCGATCATGTTGGACATGCGCGCCGTGAAGCCGGATGATCCGTTCTGCGCCGCGCCGCGATACACGCTCAGCTCGTCCTTCTGCGCCTCGATGATCGAGCTGAGCACCATGCATTTGCCGCGCTCGTCGAAAAGGGTCTGCTTCGGCATGCCCGCCAGTTCGAAGACGCGCGACTGGAGCCGTTTCGGCGAAAGCACGTCGATCAGAAACGAACCGCTGACGTGCAGCCGCTCCATGATCTCCAGCTCCGCCTGCAAGGTGTATTGTGACGGCACCAGAAACATGCATCCTTCTCCCCGCGCCGTCGCCTCGCCCAGTCGATCCACGCACGCGGCGAGCAGCCTGTGCGGCCTTGCGGTCAAAATCTTCATCCCGCGACCCTCTCTTCGCCCCAAAATTGTTTCACGTGAAACATCCCGGCCGATACCGCGCCGTCCGCAGATCGCCGCGCCAAAATGTTTCACGTGAAACATTCGGCAGGATTTTTTCTTTCTCATCCAGAATTATATCATAGAAAATCCGGTTATTCCACTTTTTTATCAGGAGGACGCTATGGAAGCCATCGCGCTCATGGCCGATATTCACGCCAATCTGCCGGCCGCAGAAGCCGTCATCGCCGATATTCGCCGAAAGCACAAGCCCGACCGCATCGTGTCTCTGGGCGATCAGGTCAACCTCGGCCCCGCGCCGTGCGACACCCTGCGCCTGCTCCGTGTGGAGGGCGTGACCTGCCTGCACGGCAACCACGAGGGCTACATCCTCTCCGTCATGCGCGGCGAACCCGGGTATGCCGGGGCGAATTTCGCATCGCTCCGCTTCAACGCCGACCGCCTCACCCCGCAGGAAATCACCTTTGAAAAGGAGCTGACGCTCTCCGGCGTCACGCTCTGCCACGCGATGCCGGGGGACGACCGCTTTCCCGTCCACAACCCGACGCTCGCGCTTCCACGACTGAACGCCATGGCCTTCGAGCCGGGTACGCACATCGTCTGCGGCCACGGCCACAACCCCATACACTACCGCCTTCCGAACCTGACGCTCGATGTGGTGGGCAGCGTCGGCTGCATGGATGACGGCGTACCGGGCATGGCGCTGTATGCCATGCTCTACCTCTCTCCCGGCCGCGTGACGCTCGAGCCCTGCGTCGCCCGGTATGACCCATCGGCACTCAAGCCGCTTTTTATCCGCAGCGGTTTTGCGGAGGCATGCCCAATCATGGCGCACATCACCTGTCTGCAGCAGCAGCGCAATTTCGATTTTCTCGTGCCCTTCGTCACCCTGGCGCGCAGGCTCTCCGCCGAGAAACGCGAGGCCGAAGTCTCCCGCGAAACGTGGGCACAGGCCGACGCGATGTTTGATTGGCCGGACGGCCTATCCACCGCCCAGTTTTGGCGCGCGCCCGCGGTTCACAGCCGCGCGTGAGGTTTCCCCAAATTCATGCTCCTTTGAAGACAAGAAATGGCCGTATCGCCGCCCTTTCGATTTTGGGCAAAACGATACGGCTCTTTTTTTCGCGCGTTACAGCAGCGTCTTTTCCTCAAACGCGACGCGGCGCTTCACGTCAGTCATCAGCGCGTCAAACTGCGCCGGGTCGAGCGACTGCGCGCCGTCGCAGAGCGCGGCCTTGGGGTTGTTGTGCACCTCGATCATCAGGCCGTCCGCGCCCGCCGCGATGGCCGTCCGCGCGAGCGGCTGCACCATCCACGCGATGCCCGCCGCGTGCGACGGGTCAATGATGACCGGAAGATGCGACTTCTGCTTAATCAGCGGCACGGCGGAAATATCCAGGTTGTTGCGAATCATCTTTTCAAACGTGCGGATACCCCGTTCGCAGAGGATGACGTTCGGGTTGCCGCCCGCCAGCACGTATTCCGCGCTCATCAGCCATTCCTCAATCGTCGCGGAAAGCCCGCGCTTGAGCAGAATCGGTTTGTTCGTCTGCCCCAGCGCCTTGAGCAGCCGGAAATTCTGCATGTTCCGCGCGCCGACCTGAATCACGTCCACATCCGCGAAATCGTCTATCTGCGTTTCGCTCATAATTTCGGTGACAATCGGCAGGCCAGTCTCCTTCTTGGCCTCCAGCAGCAGCTTGAGCCCTTCGTTTTCCAGCCCCTGAAAGGAATACGGCGAGGTGCGCGGCTTGAACGCGCCGCCCCGCAGACAGGTTGCGCCGCTCCGCTTGACGTCCTCCGCGATGGAAACGAGCTGTTCGCGGCTTTCCACCGAGCAGGGACCCGCGATCACCGTAAACGTGCCCTCGCCAACCGCGCGCCCGCAGACGTTCACATGCGTATCCTTGGGATGGAAGCGGCGGTTCGCCAGCTTGTACGGTTCGGAAACGCGCCGCACATCCTCGACGATGTCGCTGGCGCGCAGCCAATCCTCGTCAACGTGCGTCGTATCGCCGACAAGGCCGAGAATCGTTTCTGTCGCGCCTTGGCTGTAATGGATATCCACGCCCTGCTGTTTGATCTGGCTCATCAGGGCTTCAACGCGCGCTTTCTGTGCGCCGGGTCTTAAAATGACAATCATGGCGGCTTCTCCTTTTTCACTTTGACAGTTTGTTGCTTTGTTTCGGATATAAAAGAAGCGGCCCTTTCACTTTTATGAAAGGGCCGCACTGCAATCCGTGGACATCGCCTCATGCTTTGCATTGCAAACAGCCCGTATTTTCGCAATAATACAGGCTAAAATAGTACATGTTCGCAACAACAACATTCATAAGGGTTTTTCCTCCCGCTTGCTTGGTGCTGACTCTATCTTAAATCATGCAAGACGATTTGTCAACCCAATATTTCGATTTTTTGCAAATCGAGCGTCTCTTGGTTCTCCGCCGCGTTGAGCGCTTTCTTATCTGGTCGATTCAAAACTGAGTCGCGGCACAAGATATTGGGTCATCATAAAGCCGATCTCCCCGTCAATCAGCACATGGCACCATTCTCCCGCTATGCCCAACACCCGAACCTGCGTTCCGTTCGGATACAGCGCCACCGCGTTAACGCGGGTCGAAGCCTGCCTTCGCAGATTGGCGCCCTGCCCATTGGGATTTTGAATCGTCACCTTGGGCAGCAGTTCGGTTTGCTGGTCTTTGGGCGCGTTAAAATCGAGGAACTGATTTTTCATATATCCTTCAAGATTGCCGATTCGAACCCGGCTCCATCCGTCGTTCCCTTTTTGAACGATTGCGACCGTGCATCCATTGTAATATTTGCCGAGCGACGCGCTGTTCGCCGTTTTTTCCGCGCGCAGATTCAGTCGATCCGTCGAAATCGGATTATGAACCTGCGCCGTCGCATAGCCGTCGTAGTAATTGCCCGTCCGCTGATCCAGCACCGAGCCGTCAGCCGGTACAAACCCGGTATATTCCCGAATCTGAACGTGCCACCATTTCGACGTAAAGCCCAGAAGCGTCACCGTTTCGCCATAGCCATGCATTTCATACGCTCCGTTTACATCGCGGGATTGATAAAGCTCCCACGCGCTGCTTGTGGAGGTATACGTCGGCATAGCGGCCGCAACCGCCTGCGTGTTGTCATATTGCAGATATGCCTTCATCATGTACCCTTCGGCCACTCCGCGATTGCCGATTCGAACGCGAACCCATCCATTGTTCAGCTCTTCAAGAATTTGAACCCCAACGCCGTTGTAATACTTGCCCAGCGATTCCGCTTCCTTGTTCGGCGCAGCGCGCAGATTCAGCCGGTCTGCGGCGTCAGGATTATGCACGACCGCATAGGCGTTGCCGCCATCCGCCCAAGCCGTACAACAAGTGAACATCAGGCTCATCAAAAGCAGTCCGAGAATTCCGATGCGTTTCATGGATTCATCCGCCCTTCCTCATAAAATGTACAGGATCATCCGTTCAGCGAAGCACCATTGTCTATGATAAAAACGCATGTCCCTTCCATTTTCTTCCCCGAAAATCAAAAAAGCCCCCTCTTTCGAGGGAGCTGCGGCTTGTTGACATAAAGCCGTATCGACCGGCATCGCAAAATCAAGTATTTCAGTTATCCTTTCATTTGCGGAAATGGCAATTCTCCCCCTTCGGGGGGAGAATCGCTTTATTCAGTCCAATGTCCCTCTTTCGAGGGAGCTGACGCGCTTTCGCGCGCGTATGAACATCAGCGCTTCTTGGTCAGCGGGGTGAGGTGCCAGATCAGATCGTTGTATTCGCGGATCGTGCGGTCGGAGGAGAACACGCCGCTCTTGGCCACGTTGATGATCTCCTTGCGCGTCCACTTCTTCTGATCGAGGTAATCCGCACCCAGATGGCTCTGAGCCTGCTGGTAAGAGCCGAAGTCCTTGAGCACCAGATACGGGTCGGCCATGCCGCCGTTGTCGCTGAACACCAGCGCACGGTACAGCCCCTCGAACATCTTCGGGTTCTCCGGGGTCAGGGTGCCGTCGAACATCATGTTCAGCGCGCGGCGCAGCTCGGCGTTCGTCTCGTAGATATCCAGCGAACGATAGGTGCCGGCGGCGTAGAGCGCCTCTACCTCATTGGAACGCATGCCGAAAATGTAGCAGTTGTCATTTCCGACCAGATCGGCGATTTCCACGTTCGCGCCGTCCAGCGTGCCGATGGTCACCGCGCCGTTCATCATAAACTTCATGTTGCCGGTGCCGCTGGCCTCCTTGGAGGCGGTAGAGAGCTGCTCGCTGACCTCGCTGGCCGGCATCAGCATCTCGGCGGTAGAGACGTTGTAATTCTGGAGGAACACGATTCGGATCATCTTGCTGGCGCGCTCGTGGGAAGCAACCTTCGCGGCGAGCACGTTGATGAAGTGGATAATCTCCTTCGCGCGGCGGTAGCCCGGCGCGGCCTTCGCGCCGAAGATGAAGGTGCGCGGCGCCATCGTGTAATTCGGATCGTCGCAGATGCGGTTGTAGAGCACGAGGATGTGCAGCGCGTTGAGGAGCTGGCGCTTGTACTCGTGCAGGCGCTTCACCTGCACGTCGAACATCATCGTCGGGTCGAGCTCAAGGCCCTGATGGCGGTAAATCCAGCGGCTGAAGCGCTCCTTGTTCGCCTTCTTGACCGCGGCGAACTTCTCGACGAAGGCCGCATCGTCCGCGAACGGCAGCAGCTTTTCAAGCTCGTTGAGATCCTTGCGCCAGCCCTGACCGATGGATTCATCCAGCAGGTCGGAGAGCGACGGGTTGGCCAGCATCAGCCAGCGGCGCGGCGTAATGCCGTTGGTGATCGCGTAGAACTTTTCCGGCATGATGGCGTAGTAATCCGCAAACGTCGTGTGCTTGAGGATGTCGCCGTGGAGCTGGGAAACGCCGTTGACCGCGTGGGAATACGCCACGCACATGTTCGCCATGTGCGCCTGATCGTAAGCCAGAATCGCCATGTGGCCGATGCGATCCCACTGGCCGGGGAAAGCGTCGAACAGCTTCTGGCACAGGCGGCGGTTCAGCTCCTGCATGATGGAGTAGATGCGCGGCAGCGTCTCGCGCATCATGTTCTCCGGCCACTTCTCCAGCGCCTCGGCCATGATGGTGTGGTTGGTGTAGGCCACGGTCGCCTGCGTGATGCGCTCGGCCTCCTCCCACGGCAGACGCTCCTCATCCACAAGGATGCGCATCAGCTCGGGAATGACCATCGCCGGGTGCGTGTCGTTGATGTGGAAAGCGACCTTCTCCGGGAGCTGGCTCATGTCCGTGCCGTAGACGCGCTTGAAGTCCTTGATCGCGTATTGCAGCGTCGCGCTGACGAGGAAGTATTCCTGCATCAGGCGCAGCTTCTTGCCGTTATAGGTGTTGTCCTCCGGATAGAGCACCTTGGAAATCTGTGCCGCGATGGAGTTGCTGTCTTCCGTGGAGCCGTTGTAATCGCCCGCGGAGAATTTTTCAAGGTTGAAGTTCTGCGGCAGCACGGCGCTCCACGTGCGCAGGCGATCCACCACGTCGCTGTCGTAGCCGACGATCGGCAGATCATACGGCACGGCGATGACGTTTTCCGTGTTCTTGAGGGTGACGTAATTCGTGCCGCCCACCCAGTTTTCGACCATCTGGCCGCCGAAGCAGACCTCCACCGCGTCGCGCTGGGTCGGAATCTCCCAGGCGTTGCCGTAGGTCAGCCACTCGTCCGGCACCTCGACCTGCTGGCCGTCCACGATGCGCTGACGGAACAGGCCGTATTCATAGCGGATGGTGCAGCCCATCGCCGGCAGGTTCAGCGTCGCCAGCGAATCAAGGAAGCACGCAGCCAGACGGCCCAGACCGCCGTTGCCCAGCGCCGGTTCCGGCTCTTCGTGGAGCACGCCCCGCAGGGTCAGCCCCAGCTCTTCGAACGCCCGCTCGTATTCCTTGGTGGAGCAGAGGTTGAGCAGGTTGTTGTGCAGCCAGCGGCCGGTCAGAAACTCGATGGAGAGGTAATACAGGCGCTTGGCCTTCTCGCTGCGGCGGGCTTCCTTCTCAAAGCGCCACTTGAGCATGATCTGATCGCGCACGGTGCTCGCCACGGCAGCGTAGATCTGCTTGGGCGTCGCGTCCTCAATGGTGCAGCCGTAGTAGCGCAGCAGCTTGTTGAGGATGGATTCCTTGATGGTATCCTTGTTATACTCGGTTTGCAGAGGCATAAGTTCAAAACCCTCCCAAATATGATGGATGGCGGAATGGCCGCCGATTTCCTTCTTTTCGGCCTGTTTTTGTCAGGCACCAACGGGCATTATAGCATAAAACCCTTTATGTGGCAAGGAAAAACACAGTTCCTGCGTCCGTCCCGCCCGCCTTAGCCCTTCCCCGCCCTTCTGTTTCCTATGCGCGCCGCCCGCCGTTCATCCGTCCTCTCCGGCCGGAATGTGGCGAAATTTATCGCGCGTTCTTTGTTCCTTTGCGCCATTTCAGCCGATATGACGCGCAAAATTCCGTCTATTTCTGCTCAATTCCGCAAGTTTTGCGCTTTATTGGTCAGACGACTTGATTTGCGTCCCGCCATCGTGTATAATAACCTCAGAAACTGAGATAGTGCGCGTTTTTTCTCCCTGCGCACACTCAAAATCAATAAGATTCAGGAGTGATTGACAATGGCTCGTATTGTTACTCTCGGTGAAATCATGCTTCGTCTGAAGAGCCCCGCGCTGGAGCGCTTCTTCCAGAGCCCGTCCCTCGAGGCCACCTTCGGCGGCGGCGAGGCGAACGTGGCCGTTTCTCTGGCCAACTACGGCATGGACGCGGCTTTCGTGACCGCCCTGCCGAACAATGCCATCGGCGAGGCCTGCCTGCGCGACGTGCGCAGCTTCGGCGTGGACGTCTCCAACATCAAGATGATGGATGGCCGCATGGGCATCTACTTCCTGGAGACCGGCTCCAACCAGCGTCCGTCCAAGGTCGTCTATGACCGTGCGGATTCCTGCATCGCCAAGGCGCCGGTCGATACCTTCGATTGGAAGAAGATCTTCGACGGCGCGACCTGGTTCCACATCACCGGCATCACCCCGGCCATCTCCCAGTCTGCCGCGGATCTCTCTCTGGCCGCCGTCAAGGCCGCCAAGGAGATGGGCGTGACCGTTTCCTGCGACCTCAACTACCGCAAGAACCTCTGGAAGTACGGCAAGGAAGCCAAGGAAGTGATGAGCGAGCTGACCAAGTACGTCGATGTCGCCATCGCCAACGAGGAAGACTTCCAGAAGTCTCTGGGCATCAGCGCCAAGAGCGACGTTGAGAGCGGCGAGCTGGATCGCGACGTCTACAAGCAGATCGCCCAGACCGCGATGGATCTCTACCCGAACCTCAAGAAGGTCGCCATCACCCTGCGCGAGTCCAAGAGCGCGGATACCAACTACTGGGCGGCCTGCATCTACGACGGCAAGGAGTTCTATGTCTCCCGTAAGTACGCCATCACCGATATCGTTGACCGCGTCGGCGGCGGCGACTCCTTCGGCGGCGGCCTGATCTACGGCCTGAACACCTATGCCACGCAGGCCGAGGCTCTCGAGTTCGCCGTGGCCGCTTCCTGCCTGAAGCACACCATCTCCGGCGACTTCAACCGCGTGACCGTCAAGGAAGTCGAAAGCCTGATGAAGGGCTCCGGCTCCGGCCGCGTCGAGCGCTAAGCAAACGGCGTACAGGCACACAGCGTTGCCTGACTCTGTACAAGCCGGTTTGAACCACAATCGCATAACAAAAGGCGTTGAACGGATTTTTTCGCTCAACGCCTTTTTGTTATCGTTTCAACGTCTTCAAATATTCCTTCTGTCCCGCCGTGATGCGGTAGCTTTCCCGTGCTTTCTGGATCGTCTTGTTATGCGTCCACGGCTCAAGCCGGTTCTGCTGCAAATAGACAATCGCCGCGTCCCACTGCTTGGCCAGCGCCGTGGCGAAAAACCACGCGACCATCATCTTCGCGTAGTAATCCTCCAGCTTCACGTCTGCGGGCAGCTCCAGATATTCCGGCTTAAAGTCGTCGTCCAGAAAATGCGTCATCAGCATTTCCAGCCCGAAACGGCAGGTGTAGACGTGTTCTGATTTCGCCCATTCTCGGATATTTTCCAGCAGCTCCAGCTTGTGCCCGGCAAACACCTTCGGCGACAGGCAGTCGCAGACGGCCCAGTTGTCGATATGCGGCAGAAACGCCTCGACCGCTTCCATGCACGTGCCGTAATCTTTCATCTGCGAAAGCAGTACGCTGTGCAGGATGTTTTCGTCGTAGTACGTATGCGGCAGTTCCGCCAGAAAGGCGCGCATCTCCTCTGCTCCGGCGATTTCCTTCGCCAGCTTCCGCATCATCGGCATGCGCACGCCGATGACCGTTTCCTTCGGGATATTCGGAATCAGCGCGCTTTGAAACCGCGCATACCGCTCATCTCCGAGCGCAAAGAGCCGTTCCCGGATGTTCGCTCCCCCGCTCATCCCCGCTTGTGCGCCTCAATCGCCTTCATGTAGCAGGCCTCCACCTTCTCGGCAAAGCCCTGCGTGCTGAACGGCGCGGCATACTGCGCCGCCGTCTTCGCGATGCGCCTGCCCTCCTCGCCGAACGCGCGAATCAACGCCGCGAGCAGCTCGTCGTCGCTGTCCCCGGAGAGAATACCGCTCACGCCGTCCTCGATCACGCCGTTCAGGCAAGGGTCGTTCACCGCGCAGACGCACAGGCCGGAGGCCATCGCCTCCACATAGGTCAGCCCCTGCGTCTCCGAATGAGACGCACTGCAAAACACGTCGCCCATCGCGTAATAGCGGTCGATTTTCTCCCACGGCTTCGGCCCGGTCAGCGTCACCGCGCGGGAAACGCCCAACTCCTCCGCCATGCGCCCCAGCTCCTCGCGCATCGGCCCTTCGCCGACGACGGCGAAATGCACATCCGGGCAGGCGTTCAGCAGCCGCGGAAACACACGCATCACCTGTTCGAGGTTCTTTTCCTTGGCGATGCGGCCGATGTTCAGCAGCAGCGGCGCGTGCTCCGGCAAGCCGCATTCCCGGCGGGTTTCCAGCCGCTCCTGCTCGCCGTGCCGCGCCGGGTCGAAGCGGGCGATGTCCATGCCGCTGGGGATGATGTCAATCGGCGCTGCCACGCCGTATTTGCGCAGCAGGTCGAGCGTCTTGCCCGTCGGGGTAATCACGCGGTCAAAGCGGTTGCACCACCACTGGGAATATTTCCGGGCGATCCGCCGCGCGGCCTCGTCCGCCACGCCGTGCGTGATGTAGTAGGTGTAATCCTCCCAGACGGTGTGATAGGTGTGCACCTGCGCGCAGCCGAGGCTGCCCGCGACGTGATGGCCGAACATCCCCATCACAAATTCGCTGTTGGTGTGCACCACGTCAAAATCGATCTTCTCCGCCTCCCACGATGTGAGCGGCGTGGGAAAGGCGAAGTTGCGGTCTTTGAGCACCAGCAGCGGCGCGCTCGCCAGATAGTGCACGTTTTCCCGCTGGTTCTCCTCCCAGCCCTTGCATTTCGGGGCGTAAACGTGAACCTCGTGGCCGCGCCGGGTCAGTTCCCGCTGCAAATTCAGGCAGCTCGTCGCCACGCCGTTGATTTCCGGGTAAAACGTATCGGTAAACAGGCCGATTTTCATATTCCTTCTCCTTTGTTCCCGGGCGTTCCCGGTAATCAAGCGTCATTCATCTGATTATAACACATTTTCCCATGATGAGCCATTCCTTTTTCACGCGCGCGCCGGAATGAAATTATGCCGCTTTCACTTGCAAAACCCCTCCGTTTGTGTTAGCATCATAGCGTAGAAATGGGCGACGGCGTCCGCATCGGGTGCAAGAGTGCGCGCCTGGCCGTTCCCATCGCCAATCGGGAAACAACGGGGGCTGCCGCGCATGGTTTGATTCATGCCGCAGCCCCTTTGAAAGACTTGATATCGTTTCAAAAGGAGAGGGTCGTTTTGCTCAAGACATTGACGACGGTTGCCAGCGTCGCCCTGCCCATCGAGGAGCGATGGAGCATCAAGCGCTGCCGGTACGCCCCCGACGGATCTTCCGCCGGCCGCGTCTGCATCGCTACGGGCACGCACGGCGACGAAATGATGGGTCAGCTCATCATCTATCTGGTGCAGCAGCGCATCGGCGAACATCCGGACGCGCTCCGCGGCACGGTGGATTTTTACCCCATGCTCAACCCGCTCGGTCTGGACATCGGCGAGCGTCTGGTGCCCTCCGGTACGCGGCTGGATATGAATCGCGCTTTCCCCGGCTCGCCGAACGGCACGCCGCTTGAATACATGTGCCATCAGGTGATTCAGGATATGCGCGGCGCGGATCTCGTGCTGGATCTTCACGCCAGCGCACGCAACAAGAGCGAATTGTACGAAGTGCGCGTCAGCGCGAAGGAAGCCGAGCGGCTTCTGCCCCGCGTCCGCGCGCTCTGCCCGCAGCTCATCTGGGTCTACCCGGACAAGGGCTCCTTCTCCGCCTCGCTGACCGGCGCGCTGGGCGCCGTGGGCACCGACGCGGTCATTCTGGAGGCCGACGAGCGCCGCCGCCTGCCGCAGGAAATCGCCATCTCCGTTGTGGATGGCATCTTCTGCAAGCTGAAGGAGATGGGCATATGGGCGGGCGACGCCATCGCCGCGCCGGATGCGTCCGCCGACATCCCCACCGTGCGCACGAGCGAGGATGTCTGCCGCGTGGCCTGCGAGTTCCCCGGCGTGTTTGTGCCGGAGGACTGCCTCGGCATTCACGCCGAAGCAGGACAGGTGCTCGGCACGGTGATCGACGCGCTCGACGGCGTCGCTCGCGAGACCGTCAAGGCGCCGTGCGCGGGGCTCGTGTTCAGCCAGCGCAGCTATTCCTCCGTGTATCCCGGCACGCTGATCGCCAGGATCAGAAAGGAGCGGGCATGAAAAAGGATATTCTGTTCACCCTCCCGTCGTATTTCCGGGATGATATGAGCATCATGGCCTATCGCTTCGGCAAGGGCGAAAAAACCTGCGCCGTCGTCGGCGCGCTGCGAGGCGACGAGGTGCAGCAGCTCTATGTCTGCGCGCGGCTCGTCTCCTTCCTGCGCGAGGTGGAGAAGGAAGACGGCATTCAGCCGGGCAAGAGCGTTATGATCGTGCCCACCGCCATCGGCGCGTCGATGAACGAGGGCTCGCGCCTCTGGGAGCCGGAAAACATGGACATCAACCGCCGTTTCCCCGGCGATCCCACCGGCTCGACGACCGAGCGCATCACGGACGCGCTGCTCGAGCGCGTCAAGAATTATCGCTACGGCGTGCAGCTCACCAGCTTCTATCAGCCCGGTTCCTTCGTGCCGCATGTGCGCATGATGGACACCGGGCGGCAGAACCCCGATTTGGGCTGCGAATTCGGCCTGCCCTATGTCTACGTCCGCACCCCGCGCGATTACGACCAGACGACCCTCAACTACAACTGGCAGCTCTGCGGCACGCAGGCATATTCCCTCTATGCGGGCAAGACGCGCGAAATCGACGAGGCCGCGGCGGATCAGAGCCTGCGCGCCATCGTCCGCTTCCTCAACAGCCGCGGGGTCATCCGCAGCGAAACCGCGCCGGGTCACGCCTCCTCCATCATCACCAACGCGGATATGACCTCCGTTTCCGCAACGAGCGCGGGGCTTCTGCGCCGCGTCAAGTTTGCGGGCGCGCACGTCCGCCGCGGCGAGCAGCTCGCCTTTATCATCAACCCCTGCGACGGCTCTGTGCGCGAGGTGCTCAAAGCCCCGGTGACAGGCATGCTCTTCTTCATGCAGGACGGCCCGTTCATCACGGAGCACAGCCCGGTCTTTCAGGTGCTGGCGGGAGCGTAAGCCATGACAAAAACGCCTCCCGGTTTCACCCGCACGCTGCTTTCCATCGCCGTGCCGGTAACCCTGCAAAATCTGCTCGCCTCCTCCTTCACGCTGATCGATACCATGATGATCGGCCGCCTGGGCGATACGCCGCTGGCCGCCGTCGGCATGGCGGGCAAATGGACGTGGTTCTTAACCATCGTCTTTTTCGGCTTTTCCAGCGGCGCGTCCGTGTTCATCTCCCAGTTTTACGGCGCGGGCGACGACGCGGGCATGCGCCGCACCTACGGCCTGATGACCGTCGGCACGCAGGCGGCTTCCCTGCTGTTCATGCTCGCGGCGCTGCTCTTTCCGGAGGGCATCGTCCGCCTGTTCTCCCCGGATGAGCAGGTCGTCGCGCTGGGTTCTTCCTATCTGCGCATCATCGCCGTCAGCTATCCGTTTCTGGCGCTCACGCGCGGCGGCGGCACGCTGCTGCAAAGCACCGGCCGCGTCATGATTCCGTTTGTCGGCGCGCTGATCTCCGTCGCGGTCAACATCGCGCTGAACGCGCTGCTGATTTTCGGCCTGTGCGGCTTCCCCGCGCTGGGCGTTCAGGGCGCAGCCATCGCGTCGCTGGTCTCCGCCGTCGTCGGCGCGCTGGTGATTTACGGCGCGGGCATCGCGAAAAAAACGCTGCTCCGCACGGGGCGGAGCGGCCTTGTCGGCATCACGGGCGGCTTTATCCGCGATTTCGCGCGGGTCAGCATGCCCGCCATGCTCAACGAAAGCGCCTGGGCGCTGGGCAACCTGCTCTACAGCTCCGTCTACGGCCACATGGGCACGGGCGCGTATGCGTCGATCACCGTCGTCAAATCCATTGAGGATCTGACGAGCGTTGCGGTGATGGGGCTTTGCTCCTCCTGCGCGGTGATGATCGGCAGCGCCATCGGGCGCGGCGACGTGCCGCTCAGCAAGCTCTGCGCCAAGCGCCATGTGCAGCTCACAATCGGCCTCTCCGTGCTCATCGGCGCGGGGATGCTGGCGCTCCGCCAGCCGCTGCTCTCACTCTTCGGCGTTTCGCAGGCTGTGCGCGACGACGCGCTGGCCGTGCTGGCGATCTGCGCGCTGGAGATGGTGCTGCACAACATCCCTTCCATCCTGGTGATGGGCGTATTCCGCGCGGGCGGCGACACGCGCTTTGGCCTGATCGTCGATTGCATCACGCTGTATCTGATCGGCCTGCCGCTGACGATGCTGGCCGGGCTTTATCTGCACTGGAGCGTGCCGATGACCTATCTGGTCATGTATCTCTCGGAGGATATCATCAAGTGCAGCGCGTATCTCCTGCATTTCCGCTCCTATAAATGGATTCGCCCCGTGATATAAGGCTCTGCGCTCATCGGATCGCCGCGCTGTCGGTGATCCCGTTTCTTTGCACAATTTCGTCGTTTTGAGGATAACATGATGAACAACACACGCGCCAATCAATCCCTTTCCGCCTTTGAAGAAAAGGCCGCGCCCAAGCGCGGCGCGCTCCGCGAGTTTGCCGCGTTCTACAAGCCGCATCTGGGCATGTTCCTGCTGGATATGTTCTGCGCGCTGGTGATCGCGCTGGTGGATATTCTGTTCCCGGTGGTCACGCGCAAGGTGCTCTACGACTACATTCCCAATCAGGCGATGCGCACCTTCCTGATTGTGATGGGCGCGATGCTCGCCGCGTTCCTCATCCGCACGGCGGCACAGTGGGTCGTCACCTATCTGGGGCACCTGACGGGCGTTCACATCGAGGCGGATATGCGCACAGCCATTTTCGCGCACATGCAGAAGCTCGGCTTCAGCTTTTACGACAAAAACCGCACCGGCCTGCTGATGTCCCGCGTGACGACGGATCTGTTCGATATCACAGAGCTGGCGCACCACGGCCCGGAGGATCTGTTCATCTCCATCGTGACGCTGACCGGTTCGTTTCTCGTCCTCTGGAACATCCAGAAGAAGCTGGCGCTCGTGCTGATGGTCGCCGTGCCGATGATCGTCCTGTTCGTCGCGATGCGCCGGCGCAACATGATGAAGGTTTCCCGCGACGTCAAGCGCCGCACGGCGGGCATCAACGCGGAAATCGAAAGCTCCATTTCCGGCGTGCGCGTCGCCAAGGCGTTCGGCAACGAGGACGAGGAGATCGACAAATTCACCCGCTGCACGGATCAATACGTTTCCGCCAAGCAGGGCTATTACAAGGTGATGGCGGGCTTCTTCTCCGGCACGGAGCTGATGATGAACCTGATGAGCCTGTCCGTCATCTTCGTGGGCAGCTATCTGATTATGAAAAACCAGATGGATATCGCCACGCTCGTCACCTTCAACATGTACGTCGCCAGCGTGCAGAGCCCGATTCGCAAGCTGACCCAGTTCACCGAGCAATACACGCAGGGCATGGCGGGCTTCCAGCGCTTCCGCGCCATCATGCACGAAGACCCGGATATCGTCGATGCGCCCGACGCGGTCGCGCTGACCCACGTGGACGGCGACATCCGCTTCAACGACGTCTCCTTCTCCTATGACGAGGGCAAGGGCGACGTTCTCTCCCACATCAATCTGCACATCAAGCCCGGCGAAATGCTGGCGCTGGTCGGCCAGAGCGGCGGCGGCAAATCGACGCTCTGCCAGTTGATCCCGCGCTTTTACGAGATTTCCTCCGGCTCGATCACGCTCGACGGGCAGGATATCCGCCATATCAAGCTGGCCGATCTACGCGGCAGCATCGGCATCGTCCAGCAGGACGTCTTCCTCTTCGCGGGTACGATTCTGGATAATATCCGCTACGGCCGCCCGAACGCGACGATGGACGAGGTGATCGAGGCCGCCAAGCTGGCCGAAATTCACGAGGACGTGATGGCCATGCCGGACGGATACAACACCGTCGTCGGCGAGCGCGGCGTGATGCTCTCCGGCGGCCAGAAGCAGCGCGTCTCCATCGCCCGTATTTTCCTGAAAAACCCGCGCGTGCTCATTTTGGACGAGGCGACCAGCGCGCTGGATACCGCCACCGAGCGCAAGATTCAGGCCGCGTTTGATCGTCTCGCCAAGGGGCGCACGACGCTGGTGATCGCCCACCGCCTGTCCACCATCCGCAGCGCGGATGAAATCGTGGTCATCGGCGAACACGGCATTCTCGAGCGCGGCACCCACGCGCAGCTCGTCAAGCAGGGCGGCGTTTACGCCGAGCTGGCCGCAGGCGCAAGGCTGAGCGGGGAAGGCTGAGGAGGGCTCGCCATGATTCAAGCGATTGTTTATACGTCCAACACCGGCTACACCGCCGAATATGCCCGCATGCTGGGCGAAAAGACCGGTCTTCCGGTTTTGACGCTGAATGAAGCGAAAAAGAGCCTGCCTGTTCGCGCGCCTATTTTATATCTGGGCTGGCTGATGGCCGGTTCCATCAAGGGCTGCGGCGCCGCCATCCGCCGGTTTTCCCCGCGCGCCGTATGCGGCGTCGGTCTGACACTCACCCCCTCCAAGAAACTGCGCGAGCAGAACCACATCCCGCAAACCGTCACCGTGTTCAGCCTTCAGGGCGGCTTTGACATGGAGCGTCTGCATGGCCTTGACAAGCTGCTGATGAAGATTTTGCGCGCCTCGCTTCAAAGCAGCATGGCCAAAAAAGAAACGCCCGACGATGCGCAAAAGGCCATGCTCCGCGTGTTGAACGAAGGCGGCAGCTTTGTTTCCGAAGCGCACCTGTCGGGTATGCTGGATTGGATTCAGAAGGAACAGAAGCACAAGGGATAACTTTTTTCCTCTCCAACCGCAATAAAAGAAGGGAACCGCTTGCATCCAGCGAAGCGGTTCCCCTTTTCATGGTCTTTGGCAGGCGTCGCCTCTCCTGCATCTCTTTTAGCCCGAAGGCGCGTGGTAGCAACGAACTTTACCACCTCAAAGACCATCTTTGGTGTACTTTTATTGTATCACACTTCTTCTATCAGTAAATGAGCAAATCCGAAATTTTGTACAAATTCCTATAACGGGCGCGCGATGCGCGCCCGCGTTTTTTTGCAAAATTCGCTTTTTGCTCATTTACTGTTTCACCCACAGATTTTTTCGCCGTTCGCTTTACGAACGGCGGTTTTCGCTGTATACTTGTTTTTGCTTTTTTCATTCCATTTCTGCATATCGGAGGCACGCTTCATGTCGATCTCTTTCTCGGCCGAAGGAGCCCGCAGCCATACGCCCGCGCTCGTGCGCGGCATGCGCGACGGCGTTCCGATCGGGCTGGGCTATCTGGCCGTCGCGTTTTCATTGGGCATCGCGGCGCGCAACGCCGGGCTCAACGCCTTTCAGGGCTTTCTGGTCAGCCTGCTCAACAACGCTTCCGCAGGCGAATACGCGGGTTTCACCACCATCGCGGCCGACGCATCCTATCTGGAAATCGCGGTGGTAACGCTCATCGCCAACGCGCGCTATCTGCTGATGAGCTGCTCGCTCAGCCAGAAATTCGCGCCCGGCACGCCGATGCGCCACCGCCTGCTCGTCGGTTACGACGTGACGGACGAGCTGTTCGGCCTCGCCATTTCCTGCGACGGCTGGCTCGATCCGTATTACATGTACGGTGCGATTCTCGTCGCCGCGCCGAGCTGGGCCGTCGGAACGGCGCTGGGCGTGGTCGTCGGCAACCTGCTTCCGGCGCGCGTGGTCAGCGCGCTGAGCGTCGCGCTTTACGGCATGTTCCTCGCCATCATCATCCCTCCGGCACGCAAAAACAAGGTCGTCGCCGCGCTGGTGCTGCTCTCCTTCGCGCTCAGCTTCGCCTGCGGCCGCCTGCCGCTCGTCTCCTCGCTCTCCTCCGGCACGCGCACCATCCTTCTGACCGTCGCGCTCTCCGCCGGTGCGGCGCTCCTCTTCCCCGTGAAGGACGCGGAAAAGGAGGGGAACGCGCCGTGACGCACAGCATCTATCTCTACATCGCCATCATGGCGGGCGTGAGCTTTCTCATCCGCACCCTACCGCTGACGCTCATCCGCAGGCCGATCACCAACCGCTTTCTGCGCTCGTTTCTGTTCTACGTGCCCTACGTCACGCTCGCGGTGATGACCTTCCCCGCCATCGTGCAGGCCACGCAGTCGCCCTTAGCGGGCGCGCTGGCGCTCGTGCTGGGCATTGCGCTCGCCTTCAACGGCGCAAGCCTGTTCACCGTCGCGGCCTCCTGCTGCGCCGTCGTGCTGATTGCGGAAGGGCTTTTGCTTTAATCGCCCGCGCTTTTTGGGCGCGGCTGACCTTACGCCCTTAAAACAGGCGGCTTTCGGATTGAACCCCCTGTTTCATCGTGCTATAATGGTTGCATCCGTCGGGCGGCGCTCGAAACGAGCCGCCCCGCAAATGAATGGAGGCTTCTTTATGCTGAAAGGTATTTCCCCGATCATCAGCCCCGAGCTGCTTAAAATCATCGCCGAAATGGGGCACGGCGACGAGCTCGTTCTGGCCGACGCGAACTTCCCCGGCACGTCCATCGGCCAAAAGTGCGTGCGCTGCGACGGCCACGGCTGCGCCGAGGTGATGCGGGCGCTGCTGACGCTCTTCCCGCTGGATGACTTTGTGGAAGCGCCGCTGGCCGTCATGCAGGTGCCGGCGGGCATGTTCCCCGGCGACAAAGCGCCGATCTGGGAAGCGTTCCGCGCGGCGGCGGATACCGACCTGCCCACCGCCAAATTCGATATGATGGCGCACGATGCGTTCATGGAGCGCGCGAAAAAGGCCTTCGCCGTCGTGCAGACGGGCGAAACCGCGCTTTATGGCAACATCATCATCCGCAAGGGCGTTGTGCGCGCGTAAGCGCCCTGTTTGGGGTACAACCAAACAGGCTGTAGACAAAAAGCTATTCTCCCCCGAAGGGGGGCGAATAGCCCTTTCCGCAAATGAAAGAATAACTGAATTTCTTGATTTTGCTATTCA